>Ga0222719_10000153_pt1 | contig 68336 bp, 110 predicted proteins | sample C33_34DmetaG_FD_165039 | JGI IMG/M metagenome (GOLD analysis project Ga0222719, IMG submission 165039) | Estuarine water microbial communities from San Francisco Bay, California, United States - C33_34D | ecosystem: Environmental > Aquatic > Marine > Unclassified | place: USA: California...
AAGATGAACTCCTTGATGACTGTTGTGGTGTCTTGGGGGACGGTATAGATAGATGTGGTAGAAGTTGTCGCGGTCAGCGGACCGGCGAGCCTCTTGTATGACATTGCCATTAGATGACCTCCATGGTAAACATGACTTCAGAATCAGGGGTTGGAACCATAGGCACCGTATCGGAGGACACCCAAGTAGTAGCAGTGTTTCCATCCGCAACCCATTCTAGGTATTCCTGATAATCAGCATTTGACGAATCTGTCGGAATTATTAGACCGTCAGATCTGTACAAAATCGTGACTTGGCTTCCCTCAAAGTTTATGGTTGTTCTTATTTCATAACTCATATATCTGCACTTGCCTTCCACGATCCAGTCATAATGCTGTAACTAGGGTAGCCGTAATAAACGGTCTGGAAACCTGCTTCTGATAGTGCCTCAAATGCTGGGGTTTGGGCGTAGCCAGTGCCATTTACATAAAAATTGAATTTACCGCTTGTGCCTCCATAATTGTAACTGCTAAAGATTTCGAGGCTTGGGGTGGTTCTCATTGTTGTAGAAAACATGAACGTACTTGCGTATGAGTTTTGGAATCCACCGCTGTTTGTTGTCATCAACATTCGTGGCATCAGTTGGTAATAACGTTGGCAGAGAGTCAACTCTTCAGCGTAAGAACGGTACTCCATGGGGGTATAAACGTTCCCCTCTTCAAGTTGAACGTCTTTAATACGGAACATCTCTGAGGAAGTGGCAATCCCACCCATGCCATGGAAATAAATGCCGATACGGTAATACCCGGTTGTGCTGACAGTTGCCGGAAAAGTGTACGAAGTGCTGTACTGCTCGTACGCGCTTGTTGAGATTGACGACACATCACTTTCAACGGTTGCGATAGTTGCCTCGTCCCTCAGAGAACCACTCACATCGTCATCGTGGTTGACCCTGATGGTTCCTTGAGTGACCGATGTTGAAACACGCTTCACCTTGAACGAGAAAGTGACTGTTCTCCCCGACAGATGCGCTACATCACGACCTTCAAAACGCTGTTCAATCATGTAGAAGCCGGGGGCTGTAGAACCACTACGAACACTCATCGCGTAGCCAGCGTCATCAACCTGCTGAATCGTTCCGGATATGCCAGCGGTATAGCCCGTGTTAACTGGTTCGATACGCCAACGGTCAAGTGTGTAGCCAGATGCAGTAGAAACACTTGTGCCGCGTTGTGCTACTTGGAACGCTCCGTTATAGATGTAGTTTTTGCGACCCGTATATGGGGTGACATTGGAACCACCAATAGTGATAGACGAAGCAATAACATCACCAGTTAGGTCGCCAGTTACATCACCAGTTACATCACCAGTTACATCACCAGTTACATTGCCGGTCAGTGGCCCAGAAAACGCAGTCGCTGCAACAGTACCTACAACATCAAGATCAGTAGCGGGGGACGAAGTGCCGATACCTACACGATCATTAGTTGAGTCAATGTACAGTGTGTCTGTATCGCTAGTCAGGTCCCCCGTTACGTCTAGAGAGGGGACCGAAGTAGGAATAGGGTATTTAACGGTACGCCAAGCAGTTCCATCCCAGATGTACGTGCGCCCACTTACTGTGTAAGTGTCGTTTACGGAGGGGCTGGAGGGGAAACTTAACGGCATTAGTTAGCCTCCAACGCTTCAATGCGGGCAACAAGAGCATCATTCTGTACCTCTAATGTTTCAATGCGAGCCATCGCTTCTTGCAAAGCCCCAATCGCTTTCATGTAAAGAATGGAAGCCTTCACCCGTTTGGGTTGTCCGTCAAATGTCTTTACAAGACCAGCCATGCCTGCTGATTCGAGTTCCTGTGCAACTACACCTAAATGAACCAGAGCATCGTCGCCATTTTCTTCTACGTCTGCGATCAGCCTGAAGTTTCGTAGTTGCACCGCTTTGATGTCGTCCCATTGAGGGTTAGCGTCAACGATGTCCTGTTTCAAGGACATATCAGAATAAACATCGTAAGCATTGTTGACGTTTGCTAAGTCGCCGTCACCGTAGATTACGCACTGCGGGTTAGATGATGTGTCGGCAACAACGAACGGCAAGTCTCCACCACCACCGTCACCGTCAATCCACATACCCAGTCGTGCAGTACCGTTACCTGTTTTAGCGTACAGGAACAAACCATTCGCATCACCAGCACCGGTCACAGCCGACGGAATGCTTGTAGAGAGAGAACCGCCACTCAAAATAAGTTTTCCGTCCACATCGACACGAACACGCTCGGTGCCGTTTGTTCGCATTATCAAGTCGTCACCTTCAGACCCGATGATGGCAGACGATGTGGAATTGGCATCTTTCATAATGATGCGACAACTCGTGGTGTTTGTGTTCAGTTCAAGTGGAAACGCATTGCCACTAATACCAGTAGCGTAAATTCTTCCTGACACCTCTAAAGCCTGTCCGGGTGTCGCTGTACCGATACCAACATTGCCAGACGAGTCAATACGCATACGCTCTAGATTGCTGCTAAATAGTTTCAGATCATCGCCCTCGGCACCGATCCTCACACGGGCATCACCGGTCGTACCGCTACCCATAAATGAGACTCCACCCGTAGCGTTGCTTGACTTGAACGTCGCCACAACACCTATGGAACCGCCATCAACTTCCAACGGGCGGGCAGGTGTCGTAGTACCGATACCGAGCCGATTGTTCGTATCATCCCAAACCAGATTGCTGGCATCACTAGCAAACGTGCCACCCGAAGCAAACTGGATAGCACCATCAGTACCCGACGCCGCCGCACTCGCCGCACCAACCTCAACCCATTGCGCTGAAGTACCGTCGTCATACCATACGTATGTCTTAGCGGTATCAGTATCAAACCATAGGTCACCGTTTACTGGATTGGAGGGGGCGGTGGTTTGTACCGCGATGTTTGCGACTGAAGAACCACCGACATCAACCCACACACTTCCGTAGTACACCAACGTGTCACCGGTGTTGGAGTCGAACCAGATGTCACCTTCCGATGGGCTGCCGGGGGCGGTGGTCGAGACAGTCGCCCCACCAGAAATGGTGTTCCAAGCGCTGTTAGAACGGTAATAGAACTTACTGTTAGTGGTATCAACGGCTATGGCACCGTCAGCAATAGTTGATGTGGGGGCACCGGATGACGTCAGTGTAATTACGCCGGACTCTGCCTCGAACGTGTGATCGGTCTTTACAGCCCCTACACCACTGCGGTATAGGTTGGCATCACCTGTAGCGGAACCTGACCCCCAGACAAGTCGCCCACCAGCCTCTACCTTGATGCGGTCGTTGGTATCCCCGTCTACGGAAACAGCAAGACCATCAGAGGATGCCGACGTTAAATTACGAATTGTTACTGGAGTAACGAACTTCTGAGCCACGACTCAGGTTCCTTTCTACGCCCCCTCAGGGGCTATGTCATTATGCCGATGTTACAACGATACGGTAGTCACCTGAAGTAATACTGCTACCATTCAGAGTCACTGTTACTGCATTGGTGGTACCGCGTGCTACGTCACCGACAACCGTTGCCCCAGTGCTGGTGTCGAACACCTGTACGATGACATCCTTGGTACCGAAGTTGTGGGTAACCGTCGTCGTGCTGGTTGAGCCGGATGAAGCGGCGCAGTCCTGAGCAGCGATACGAGCAAGAGTAGAAGTGCTCGTGGTTGGGGTGCCCGTAGAAACACCGAGATTCGTACGGGCATTGGTCTCGGTGCTTGCACCAGTACCACCATCAACGACAGCGATATCTGAAGTAAGACCGCTGACCGTACCGCCTTCGACGTTGGCAACGAGAGTACCGATTGTGTAACCGGTAGCCGCTGTGTCAACAGTAGTAGTGGGGGCCGTTTGCGAGTCAACGAACAGTTTGAATTTGCCGCTGTCGTCAGCGTCGCGGAACAGACCGGCGTACAGGTCCTGCGAACCAGAAGTGTCATAAAGGCCGTAGAAACCGATGTCGACAGCGTCGGTAGTGTCGTTGTTGCTACCGAGAATGATGAGCGGGTCTTCGACGGTCAGAGTGGCGGTATCGACAGTGGTCGACGTACCAGTTACCGTCAAGTTACCGCTAACAGTAAGATCGTTTGTAACCGTAAGGTCATTACCGATGATGACGTCGTTAGGTAGGCCAACAGTGACCGCTCCAGTAGAAGCGCTGACCTCAACCTCATTAGCGGTTCCGGTCAGTGATGAAACAGTGTTACTGCTGAGGTCGCTAACCTGCGAAGACAGGATGCTGATGGAAGTTTGTCCAGCAGCAGTTAGGCGACCTTGCTGGTCTACCGTGAACGTGGAAACAGTGTCAGCCGCACCATACGAACCGACAGTGACTGCGGTGTCATCTAGGTCGATAGTAACGGTGTCGCTGGCGACGGTGGCAGTAATGCCGGTGTCTCCAGCAAATGTCAGGGTGTCTGTTGCGAGGGCAACGCTGTCTGAGGTCGCCCCGTCACCAGCGATAGACAACGTAGTAGTAATGCTGGCTGTGCTAGCCGCAGTAATCTGACCCTGAGCGTTGATAGTCAACACAGGAATGGCAGTGGAACTACCATAGGCTGCTGCGGTGACACCAGTAGTGTCGATGTTGAGGGTTACCGTTCCAGAAGTACCCCCACCAGCAAGACCTGTACCAGCGGTAACTCCTGAGATGTCACCTTCAGTAAGGTCATCCCAACTGGTGCCGTTGTACACCTTGATATGGTTAAGGCTCCCATTTGTATCAAAATACAATTGTCCGGCGATAGGAGCACCGGGGGCGGACGCCAGATTCTGAACGACTGCATTTTGCAACTCGTTCTGATTGAGATCTAAGTTTGTCAAGTACTTCTGGGCCATGACGGCTCCTTATGTTAAGTATGCGTACCCAGAGAAAGCCCCTGAGAACTCAATGCGAACGGTCTCGTTGTCTACGTATGTTACCTCACCTACTACTACCGAATTAGCGCTATCGACTACTGTGACTGAAGGTTTTCCTCCCAATTCGTGGGTAATTGTCCACGTAGCAGCGGGGGATGTCTGCGTATGCGTATGACGTAATGTGAACTGACTGAAACGTCCGGTCGGGTCAGTAGGCCATACACCGCCTACCTTGGGGCCATAAACAGCGCTGTTATCGTCTAAGTTGATGTAGAAGTCACCGTCAACGCCGACATCACTTGTGGGTAGACCATTTCCAGATAGGAAGATCGTACCGCGAGCACCCTGTACTCCGGTGCTACTGACTTCTACCGTAGTGTCCGCAGAGGTGACCTCTAGGACGTTGGTAGTCTCGTCAACTACAACTTGGTTAGTATCGCCATAAACCTCAACATTGCTCATATTCTAAATACGTCCGGCCTTATGACGAACGCCCCCATGAGCAAACGTGTGACCTCCCCAGAAGGGGACGTCAACTCCAGTGTGTAGGTGTATTGGCCTGCATTGATATCCATATCAGAAGCACTTACAGACATAGTGATAGTTCCGGCAGCACCGCCAAGAGTAATGCGACCGTTTGTGGTGCTGAGGGTCAATACGACGTTAGTAGCAGTAGTCTTCTCACGGATGACCAATTCAGCGGTGTACCCGGAAAGGTTGATTAAGTTTTGATTGGCGTCTTTCCACTTGATGACTTGAGTGAAGGTGGCACCCTTGTCAGCAGTGAAACCATAGGTTGCCGCAAGCGAAGTCATCCTACATCTCCTCTACGAACCGGAAAGGGCGGGGGCGCTTGGCCCCCGCCCTTTATCCAGTATCTCAATTGACGGGTCTATCAGGCGATGGAGCCGCCGTAGGTGTTGAGGATGACGCGAGATTCGGCGGTAATCATGCCGAAGCCCCAGATGGCGTACCACGCCAAGCCGTGCTCACGACCGAAGTCGATCACACCACCGTCACGCAACTCAACCGGGAGGCTGATGGCGTGACCAAAGGCGTTGTCACCAATCATGATGGCGTTGTACGAATCGGTGTGAGTGTCGCCACCAACACCAGCGTCAGGAAGGCCAGCAGCGATTTCGCTGGTGTCCAGACCCTGCGTGACCTGCGTGGTCTCAATGAACACGACGTCGTAGATACGACCGATTTCACCGAGCATGAAGTTACCGGGGGCGGCGTACTTCGTGACTTCAATGAACTCTGGCCAATCGCGCAGTGCGCGGCTCTGTGACGGGTGAACGAAGCAGACGTAGGTGTCGCCCAAGCGCGGGATGTTCTGTCCAGCGAGGACCTCAACTGCGTCCTTAACGGTAGCAGGCGAGAGGTATCCCGGCGAAGCGGCGGTACCGACCGTGCCCGGATCGTACGGGCTGATCTGCGTACGGCTTGAACCCGAGGTACGACCAAAGACGACGCTAGGAGCGACGGCTGAGCCACCACCGAACGGAACTGCGTTCTGGTAGAGGGTGTTGCGTGCCTGTGTGTCCATGGACTGCGCCATGTGACGACCGAGGAGACGTGAAGCCGAAGCCATGACGTCGTCAAATGCTGCGTTGAGGAGGAGTTCGGTAACTGCAACAGCCTTACCGTGTTCCTTAACGGTGATCTGAATCTGTGAAGCGGTGAGCGACACAGGCTCCATACGCACACCTTCAGTCAACTCAGAACCAGTCTGGTCGACATCAAGGTTGTTGTAACGCATGAAGTTGATGGTCAGACCGGGCTGAACACCGAGTTCCGTCTTCTTAACAGCGAACTGCTCGAAGCGGAGAACTGGCATTGCTTGGAAAAGGATTTCCTTGCTCCAGATCTGTTGAATTGCTGGGGAGAGTGTAGCGTCACTTGAGTAACCGGTCGTGGTAATTGAACCAAGATCGGCACCGGTAATCGCACCACCTGCTGGGGATGGAAGGGCCATTGTGTTATCCTCCGTGGGATATTAGGTTGATGGTTAAGTTTTATCGACCTCTAAATGAGGTTGATGCCAAGAGCCGGTCTCGGACTTGTGCGTACTGATCCATCGTCATCCCGGCAATATCTGCCGAAGTGTAGGTTTGCTGCTCCGTCATATTCTCCAGTGGCCCAGATGGGGTTGATCCCGTTGCGGGGACTCCCCGCAGACGCTGCTGTTGAGGCATCGCCTGCTGGATATTCTCCAGAATAGCAGATGTTCTGGTTTTTACAGCCGAAATTGCGCTTTCAATCTCTTCTTCTGAGTTTCCTCGGATGAAGTCAAGCAACTCTGGCATGACATTGTCTTGCTCTTCTGCGATGCGGCGGGACTTGAACGACTCCAACTCCTGAAAGCGGCGCTCCTGCTCAAGCACTGCCTTCTGAGCCTCAGATTCCTGCTGGAGAGCGTTGAACTTCTCTTCCCATTCCTGCTGGGCAGTGTTGATGCGCTGTTGGAACTCGTCCTCTTTCTTCATGAGGAGTTCCTTGGCTGACATCTCTTCTTCCTCACGGAGACGTCGCTCTTCTGCCTCACGGGCAACGACTTCTTCAGCGAGGCGCTTCTGCTCTTCGCGCTCATGGTTAAAGATTTCAACTTGATCCTGCAACTTGGAAATCTTGTCGTACAACTTGTCCTTTTCCTGACGACGAATGGCCTCTACCTCATCCTGCGAGAACATGCGAGTATTCGCTTCACGCTGAGTGGCGGGGGCTACTTCCTCAGGAGCGGCCTGCTGTACAGGGGTATCAATGGTGACAGAATCACCAGTCATTTCTTCTGACATTATTTCTACCTCAATGGTCGTGCTTATATGGCTTAAATAGATTCCGTGTTATTAGTCCGAATCAGGCACACGTCGTTGAGCCAAGTTGGCTCCGTATGCCCTCTGCACCAGTTGATTTACTGCGTCGCCGGAAGGGGCTACCCCCGGCATTACTCCCGATCCCTCTTGTGCGGAACCGGTAGAAGTTACATCCGACCCACCTGCGCTGGTGACGCCACCTTCGCCTGCGGGCTGTGCTCCTTCTGGTGATACCATACCAGTAAGAGCCATAACGGATGCGGATATCTGTGCGTTGAGAAGTTCCAGAGCGCCCTGATCCATAGCGTCGTCGCGCAACTCCTCAAAGACCTCGGCCATCTTCTCGTTCGGGAACTCCTCGCCCAATGCCCTTAGAGCACCACGCTTGGATTCCAGACCCATAGCCATCTTGGCCTGCAACTCGTTCAACTTAATCAACTGGTCGACCGGCAGTGGGTCAGGCCAGTGAATAGCCGTACGGTACGTCATCGGGTCACGGGGATCTAGAATCTGCATCTGATCCGGCTCGGGGAACGTAGCCTCAGCGGGGTTCCACTGAAGTGACTCCGGCTCGTGTACGGCCTGTGTGCGAATAATGAGTTCGTTCAGTTGAACGAGACCCTTAGTAAAGTGTGTCCGCTTCATATGATAGCGGTTCATCATTGGCTGATATTGAATGGCGAGGGCGACGCCTGATGTGTTAGAGATCGGCTGGGTCTTACCTAGCGCGGATTCCGGTACGCCGGTAATTTCGTGCATCGCCTGCTTGATGATCTGCACGTACTCCATAGCGCCAGCCATCTCGCCACGTGATTCAAGGTTGAACACACGGGCGTCCTTAGGCAGACCTGCCCAGACTTTCTTCGCCCCGCGCTCCAACTGAGAAGCCTTAGCACCTGTAATGATTGTGACGGGGGCGCTGTGGTAGTTGATGATGTCCGACACTTCGGTCATCTTTTCGTTCAACTCACGGTTCAGCGGGATAATGTCCCAGATATCAGACTGTCCCCAAGGTGACGAGGAGATACTGACGTTAGGGATATGGATAACAGGTACCTTACCGATGGGGTTTTCGTACTGGTCAATCAACTCGTCGTTGATGTACTGCTCAACTGTTTCATCGGTAAGGATCTCAGTGAACGTGTATACCTGTCGGGTACCTTCAGGGCTGGTGCCCCAGAACCTGTACTTCAACTTGAACCGGAGAATACGGTCTCTGTCGTGTGGGTGGTACTCGGGGAAACAGTGAGCCGGGTTCAGTGGGATCAAACGTGTCTTACCCGAGTGGATAACGCCTAGCGTGTCTTCCCAAGGCTCTTCGTACGCAACTTTGACAAAGCAGTCACCGGTAATACCAGCCAACTGCCCCATCTCCCAGAGAACCTTCTGTTTGTCGTTGTCAACTTCCCAAACCTTCTGAAGCACGTGGGGAATAATGGCCCCAGTCGCCTCTGGGGTCTTGAACTGGACGCCACGACCAAAGCAGAAGTTTGTGATGTAGTCCGACATGGTGCGGACGTAATTCAAGTAGATGTTCTGCTCACCCATCTCACGGCGGTGAGACCAGTGGTGACCGAGATACCACGCCCATGCTGCTGAGTAACGGTTTAGGCGAGGGCCATGGATTTCAAACTCTTCGTCGGCCAGTTCAACCAAGCCAAGGGGCGAGATAGCGACGGTAAGGTCGCTGGAACTAGCCCTATAACTTGGAGACCAAAAATCAACTGGCACTATGTGCTCCCGTCAGACGTACGTACACTAAACAGGATAGCAGATTACTTTCCGCTCTTCTTCTTCTTTGCGGCGTTCATGTTGTCAACAAGATTCGGGTAAGGACGACCCGCTTTCTTGGCAGAAGCCTTAGCCTTGGCCTTCTGCGAGGGCGTCAACTTCTTGTCGGACTTTGTTGGGTCTTTCTTGTCCCAGACCTTTTTCTCTGCCATTACTTCTTTCCTCTATTACGAGCACGGTTAGTGCTGGGGTCCTCTGCGACGAGTTTCCCACTCTTGGTGTGGGACATATCTTTCTTCGCTACTGGTTTCTTGCTGTTCTTGTCGTTGGGGCCGTCGATACCACGGTCACGACGCTCAGAACGACGTTCGACCTTCTTGTCCTTGACGGACTGCTTCTGGTCGTAGTCCTTCTGGTACTCGGCTTTCTTCTTCCGAGCGTCAGGATTGTCTTGGTAATACTTGGCTGTTTTACGGGGGGCCATCACCACTTCTCCTTGTCAGCCCAATAGGCGGCTGACATCTTGCCCTTTTTGATATTGGCACTGTGGCGAGCCTTAAATGAGGCACGTTTCTTCTTCATGGCCTCTGACTCGCCCGCCTTAGGCTTACCGGCGGTCTTGGCACCCTGCTCACCAAAGCGAATCAACTTGACTTGATCGCCCTGCTTAGCCAACACTGCGTGCGACTTGGTGGGGTGGCCGGGGGTCTTCTTGGGCTTGTTGTAGCCCTCGAAATTAATACCGCCTCGGGTGTACTTAGGTTTCTTATCTTCTGCCATGACTTACTCCTAGATAGGCTTGTCGTCTACTTTACCAACAGACTTGGACACCCTAGAGTACCCATTACACTTCTTACACTGAATAATTTGGTACGTAGCCGTCGGTGTGTGGGCGAACCCTCTCTTTACTACGTCTGTGTGCCCGCAACGAGGGCAAGCGTTAGGGTCGCCACCGTATAGACCACGGTGTGGGTGGTTCTTGATCCACGGTAGTAGGCGCTCGTAAACCTTCTCTGTAAGTACAACGTCCTGCATGTTGTACTTCTTCATAGTAGACCAAGCCTTGTGGTCTCCCTTCATACAACGCACCCACAGGTCAAACCCATCATGCTGAAGTTTGGAACCGATGCCCAACTCTGTGGAGACATGTTGTAACTTGTTGCTGGTGAAGCGGAAGCGTTGCTTAACCACGTTCATCAAGTCAATGTCTGTATAAGGACTCGGTGGTGGATATCCCGCCAATACGAACTCCCTATTCAAGTGCTTCATGTCAAACGCCTTGCTGTTGTACCCAACGACAGCATCCGCTTCGTCTAGCAGTTCCCACGCCTGTCTAACCATGTCGTCATGACCGTCGTGATGGTCAGAAGCGAAGTACACCTTCTTCTCTCCGTGCCACTTAGCGGCCCATGAGATGACGGTGCCAAACTCCTCAACTTGATTGAGTCCGACGTTCTGATCCCACAGTCCCCAGACGTAAGCCAGACTGGGGCGTGTCTCAATGTCTATAGTGAGTATCTTTATGCCCAAGTGGGTACCTCCTTGTGGCACGTGTCACGTTACTGTAGCATACACCCATGAGTCAAGAAGAATGGGTACGTGTCAGAAAAACGGACTGGGACACCATTGTTGAAGCCGTGCTGCACTTTAGCGAAGAAGTCGACATGGACACCATTGAAGAGACCTTGGTGCTGATGGAAGACGCTTGGGATATAGTCAGAACGTACCTGTGATTAACCGAGTAGATGAGGATTTAGGTTGCCTCGGCTATCCGTGTAGCGCTGTCCCTCTCTCTTAGGACCTTGCTTGGCAACACCGCCGCCGCGCTCCAACCATTTACCTCCGACCCACAAGACCGCCTGCATGTCATGGGGGAGGATGTCAGTGAACCGGTCGTCACGTCTACCGGCAGAGCGGCCAGCAGCACGAGTGATATCTTCCATGACCTCGTACCGTGTGGGCTTACCATCCTTAGTAGCGGCACTGCTAATGCCTCGGTTGTAGTCAGTCCAACTACGCATCTTGTTCACAATGATGTCGTGATGGCGACCGTCTACAGTTACACCGGTATCACGTCCCGGTTCTGCAATGTTCAAGGCGAAGTGGTGCGTTTTGGGAGCGGTTTTAATTGGAAGAACGTCATGCCACTGCTCACCGGCCATGATCCTCTGTGCCTTCAGCAGGTTTCGGTCACCCTGAACGGACATAGAAGGAGCGACCTCACGAAGCATTGAACGTGCCTCTTCGGTACGGTTCTTTTGCCCAGTACTGTGCCTCAAGATATCCCAATGCTCTTTGGTCATACCCTGCAACTCACCTAAAGCCTTGATGTTTTTACCTTCAAAATCCATGGAAGGTGAAACAGCAGCAACGACTCCTGCGGCTTGGTGGATATCCTTGATTTTGTGTCCCTCAGCCGTTTCAGAGCCAATGAACTTAGCGCTTGCCTCATGGACTTTTGGATACCATTGCTTACCCTCTTCCACTAAGTGGTCGGGAAGAGTCATACCCATGTTTGCTAACCGGCGAGCGGTAGCGGACACTCGCTGACGGTGTGCTGGTGCGGTAAAGTCAGACTTCTTAGTGGGTATGTTAAAATCTGGCATTATTCCCCGCCTTTGATCTGCTTCCATACGGGGTCGACACCCCTACCGCCACGGCTAGACGCCCAAGAAGCATCAAACAAGTCAGGATTGCGTCCAGACTGGGGCGCACCTTCTTGGTAGTAGGGATAAGACATATCCCCCGAGTACTCGCCCTTCTTAATAACGGCGACTGCTTCTTGGTTACGTTCTGCGGCGGCGAGTCGACCTGCATAACGAGATGCTGGGTTGCGGGTGCTGTATGCCTCCGACGCATCGAACGACTGTCGTGGTGGTTCCGAGCCTTGCCAACCACCTAGATACACATTCGGCTCGCTCAACACTGGGGCAACATCTGCTCTGCTGGCGAAAGAACGAATGTCGGTGTCGGTCATGGCTGGTTCGGGATCAAAGTCACCGCTAACGCCCTTGTAACCACCAACCATGTAGGCGTCGCCCTTGGGGCCGCTACCAGCACCGGGACCGGCTACCTTGCGAGAAAACCCACCTTGTGCGAGTTCCTCGCCTAGCCCAATAAACTCTTCTGGGTTCAATTTCATGGTGGCTATCTCCTACAGTTCTCAGCAAATTCTTGAAAGCAGTACCGTCGTGAATACCGCGCAATGGCGTAGGGAGCGACGGGGAGCGGGATTTGCTCGGTACCTGTCAAGTGCTCACCTACGCCATCGACGGCGACATCAGTTCCTACCGCATCTCCCGATGCGGCAACATCTCCACCTGATGGAGCGGCAGTTGCGCCGCCCTCCATCAGCCGTCGACGCGGACTGGGTTCGGACGGTTCATGTGCATACCTGAGTTTTGAGCCGTCTCAAAGGTAGGCACGCCATCACCAGCAGTAGCACCAGTGACGAAGTCCGAGAGCACGCCGGGTGCCTCAATCCATGAAGCAGAACCGACATGAGCGCGCTCACGCATGGTCTGCTCGGCTGGCTTGTACAGAGCGCCAGCGTTCGGATGGTTCATACGGCTCGGAGCCGGAGAGGTGTCGGCGTAAGCGCCTTGACCAAAGTCCATCGTCACATCTGTCTCGGTAGCAACGCCCTCTTCAAAGCGAAGTGGCCCACGGTTACCGGGGATGCTCGGTGCCATAGTGCGCTCAAAGACGTTACGCATTGCCTCAGGATATGGGTTCTGAGGGGCGACAGTCGGGTTCATGTCCATAAGTAACTCCTCCATAGGGGTTCGTATGAAAGCCATAGTACCACTACGTATTTATTGGGTAGCCCGTTTTAGCCCTTATTCAAAGAACGGATTTTCGTAAACGCTAACCGTGGGCATAACATCCGCAACGGTAAGAGAGCAAGCAATAGCCAAAGAGTCGGGATAGTCGTCAAATGCCCCGCGCTCGTCTGGAGCGGCGGCGAGCATGTAAGGACCACGGTTGACTTTTTCAAGTTCGGACATTTGTTGGTTGAACTTTCGCCAGCGCTTAGTGCGGCGGGCCTTACTATGGCCGGGGACAATCAACTGCTCACGCTGAATCAACTGGGTCAAATGAGTCCAGCGTTCATTCTGTGCTTTTGCATCTGAGGACACGGCCATAACCTCAATCTGTGGCATAAGAATCTGTAGACGCTCTGCTACGGCACCACCGACACCTTGAGCGTCAACACCAACCCTGTACACGTCATAGTTCCGTAGGAAGTCGATGATCTCAAAGTACTGCGACTCCCATTCCACATTATTGATTTCATGCCAGTTGAGTACGCGGTGCTCGTAGAAACCAAAAGGGTCTGGGTGATCCCAGTCAACCCACACCGGTGTAATTACAGTACTGTCGTTTGTACGGGCCACGTCGATACCGACCACGATAGGGGTTTTCCACCACTCTGATACGAGTGGCATACCGGGGTCATACAGCCGATCCAAGCGCTCTTCAGAAACGAACATTCCTTTTTCAAGCATCCATCGGTTGCAATAAGACATCTGGAACTCGTCAGAATCCTCACCGATACGTAACTTCTCTTTGGAAATGAAGTCGGAGTAGTTCTTGTTGTACTTAGCGGCTGTTCGCCAGTCGTACTCATGGTGGTGAATTTTGTGAGTACGGCTGTTGATATCTCGGCGCTTGTTGTACTGAATAGCGTTGTAGAAGTACGACTTGTACCGCTGGGCTGTGCCACCTAGAACGATGCTACCGTTGTTCCACGCGAGCATCGGCTTGATCGACTTAGCGATCATGGTCTCGTCGGCTTCCTGCGCCTCGTCAATGAAAGCGAAGTGATACGTCTTTGACTCAATCTTGGCCTTCGGGTTACAGGTCTGCATACGGCATAGGGAGCCAGACTTTTTCAGGGTGATGATCTTACCCTTACCACGGGTACCGCCAGCAGTGGCCTTGTCGTCAATTTCTGGGTCTAGGAGGAACTCGGTTGCGTGCTCGCTAGTCAACTTAGTTACCACACGACCAAACACGGTTTCTGCCTGATCTTCGGTGGGGGCGAAGACTCCGACCCAGAAGCCTTTCTCAAACTTCTTCAACCACGTCGGGTAGACATTTGCCAATCTAGGCAAGATCACCATCAAACCAGCGATGATGTTAGAAATAACTTCAGACTTACCTGACTGACGAGTGGCAATGAGTGTCTTTTCCTCACCGTCGCCCAAAACGATCGACTCAACAATACTGTGAGCAATAGGTATCTGGTAGGGGAATAACTCGGTGTCACAGAATGTCTGAATGAATACGAGCAACTTGTTGACGAGATCATCAACGAACTCTGCCGTGGTCTCGTCTAGTTCAACGTCAAGTTCTTCAAGAGCATCTGCGTACTCAAGATTGGCTTCTTCGTCTTGCTGCTCAGCAACAGTATCCATCGCTAAAAGAATATCATACGGATAAGCGCGACTCTATTACAGACCATAGCGCCACTAAAGCATCTACACACAGTGTCACATCTTCGGAGGGACCGTTGTTATGACGCCAGTCGTCTAACGCACGGTGAAGAGATATTGCGATGGAGTCCATGTGCTCGCCAACCGCCGCATCGGGAATGGACTCAGCACGCTGCATGTACCTGATGTCAATTTTCCGCAGGGCTACGTCGTCCATTACCAACTCCTGATCTCTTTAGCGTCGGCGTCCAAGTCACGACCACCCACTTGGTCCAGCAGGCTGTCTGCGCGCCGCAACAAAACACCGACCTGAAAGGTGTACTTAGCGGCCCGGAACTGAATACCCCGTCCTTGCCACCACGGTTCTGCGGTCTGCCGCATGAAGCCAACAGACACCGCTGGGGTACCGGCAGTGGCGTTGTTGCGAGTGATCCAATACAACCTCAAGAACTGGATGTACTGTATGCGGTTCATTGTGTCACGGAACAAGAAATACGCAGCGATTAGGACTGCGCCAAGTACTAGCCATGTAGTCATGTGTATACCTTACCAGCGTGCTCGTAAACCTGCGGGGTCGGGGCTTCCATAACGGTCTCCGTAGAAATACTTCTGCAACTCGTTATCGTCAGCAGGGTGGTAAGAGAATGTGTTGAGAGTTGAGTTGATGTACTGACCCAATGACCCTGAAGTAATGAACTGCTGGTAAACGGGCGGAGGTACATTCTCGTAGACGTAACACAAACCCAAGTTGCGTCCCAACTTGAAGAACTTGACGGCTAACTTTTCTTCATCGTAGTCGTACCTTACGTACTGCACACGTGTAGATGACGGGTACTCGGGGTCAGTGACACCTTGAACTCGCCCCGAACTAACAGCACCTACATCAACTTCTTCAAACTGGCGACTGTAACTCTTGGCAAACTTACCGGTACCTACTTCTCTAAAACGACCTTGTTCGTCCTTATAAACTTCCACTTATCTATCCTTGTCTAGGTGCCACGAGATGTGGTCATCCACCCTTTCGTCAATCTTGTCAATCTTCCCGTCAATCTTTCTTAGCAGTTCGGCATTACTGGCGTGGTCACGGTTGTTCTCCCGCCGTGTCCGCTCAATCAATGTGACGATGACTCCACCGGGAGCGAGAATGGCTACAGCGATACCGATCCACAGTTCCACGTTCATGCACGAGCCACCAGTGCTGTCGTCTGACCATCCGAATCCATGGGGGTCAGATTACCAAATGTCTCTACATTCAGTTTTCCGTAGACAACCAACATCTCCGATAGCGGCGTAGACGTGAGCAGTGCTGAGCGGCTGACAGTGGCGACCATGTCCCAATCGTACTCTCCAGCAGGCAACCACTCGGTGTTCTCTGCTGACATGGTGAGAAGTACAGCCCCTTCAGACGTCACCTCGCTGGGCAGCACGTACACAGTGTCGCCAACTTTGACGGATGCGGATACCTCCGTCGGTACTCGGTTACGGTGGGTGCGGCGGTCTTTGAGAACGACAAGGCGCTCCCAAAGTTCCCCACGATCAACTGTGTAGTCAATCCTAGACTTTCTTGCCATGACGGCCTCCTACAAGAACGGGTGACTCTATTATGCCTGATAGAACGCACGTTCGGGGGCCGATTCCGGTCGTTGAACAATTAGTTCGCAGGGTACTTGACAAGGTTGCTAAACTGGAAACTGATAGAAGGGAAGGGGGATGTTTCCCCCACCGCTTACAGACAGCGACGAGCGTAGCGAGTCGCCCCGTAGGGCAGGCTCCCTATGGTCGCCTGTGACTTCCAGTACAAGGAGTAAATAGATGATTTCTCACGTAAATACCGGCCTCTACATTTTAGGACCGGGGGAAACCGTTCAGGAGGTTTCCAAGAAGGTCTACAACGATGTCCACAGGTACCAAGCCTTGCTGAAAGCGAATCCTGACTGCCGGTGGGAAGTCGGGGACATCATCAAGGTCAACAACGTAAGAGGTCGTACCACAGTTGTCCTAGATGGTGAAACCACCGCAGAACTGATATCACGTGTGTACAAGGGTCACATGGTGCACCAGTTCATCGACAAGTACCTACTGTGGAACGGTGGTAAGTTGGCAGAGGAACTCGTCGGTACCGAAGTTTTTATTCCTGAGCGCTGAAGTCTTCTAAACAGCCGAGCACAGTCACGCTTTGAACCATTCCCGTAGGTATATGGAGAATGTGGTCTAGGTAGACGTCGGCAATACTACGCGCCACAGATACGTGCTCAGGCTTAGTATCAGCAGGTAACAGTATGCCCACAGATATAACCATGTACGGGTCGGGGTCAATTTGATCTCGCTCCACCCACGATGCTGACCCATCGTCGTGAGCGTCGTACCAGACGACAGCGACAATAGAGGTCTTAGGCTCTTTTTGCTTCTTCGTCTTACGCATGTACGTAGATTAGCCTAGACAACAGAAATGGGAGCGGTAATTACCGCTCCCATCCCTTCTACTACCTAGTTTAGTAGCAAATAAACAAATGTCAAGTACCTCGCCGTTCTTTTACCCGAGTCCTCACTGATACACCTCCCCAGAAGCCGTGTCGCTCCATCTCACCGTACTCGCGGCACTGTTTAGTAACTGGGCATCCATTGCAAATGCTTTTAGCCAGTGTTACAGTACTGGTGTCACCACGTTCGGGAAAGAAGATATTGGAATCCATCCCCCTACAAGCAGCGTCTTTAATCCATTCACGCTCTCGGTAGTCGGACAAGAATCCCTCAATTGTGAGTAGGTCGTCGTTGTAATCCACCACTATAGATTAGTGGCTAAAACCCTTAGTTGTCAACGACTAACGCGACCAGATAGGTCGTTGAAGTACTCCGACTTACCGGTGTAATCGCCACCATCGTCCATGCCGCAACCCATAAGATCGACTCGCAAACCCGTTCCAGTGAAGTTGGGGCGAAGGCCCTTCTTGACGGCAGTGCGGCGTCCGTGCTCGATCTGCTCGTAGCCCTTATGGGTTGAAATTGGGCGCTTGTCTTGCATACCGGCCTCCGTAAATAGGTGTACAGAGAAACGGTATCATACCCATATCCATAGGTATGTCAATAAACGGCCTTTTTAGACCCTACCTGTGGATAACTCCTGATATGAGGGTGATATCAGGCCGGAGACACTTCTATGGTGTACTCACCGGGCCGTGGAGCATGTAGAAACTCCACTTCTACTACGTCTTTGGTGACGGTGTTGCTAAAGATCAGTACGTACTGGTTGTTCTGGTCGTAAGCACCGACCTGTACATCTTCAGTCCCAAACAGGTGTGCTACTGAGTACTTTGTGCTGATGCCGTTACCGACGACTTGTGTCTTTCTCATAGTCATAACTTACCTCTTCGTAATCCCACTCGTCAAGGGTGGGGCCTTCTCGTTTACGTGCTGGGATGGTCTGTGCCCGTAGCCGTTGTTCCATGGCGACTCTCGTCTCCTCTTTAGACCAGCGACTACGGACACGTCTCATCACTTAACGGGGCAAGCGCCCCCGGCGCACTCACCGAAGTCCACATCCTCAGACACTGAAGTCTGTACCAGCGGAACATCGAAGTCAATTGATGAAAGCATCTTGTTGTAAGTCTCCTCGTCACATTCCTCGTACGGAGCGAGCGGGAAGTTGTGGTCGCTGTGCAGGAGGAACGACACCGACTTCAAGCCCTTGTCGTAGTTTTTGCTCAGCCACTCCTTAATGGAGTCCAACTCATCCATGCGGTAGTAGACGGTGACAGACACGGCGTTGTCGGCCCACTCTGTCTGCATCTTCTTGACCCATTCCATCTGCTCTACAGCGGTCATTTCCTTGGCGAGGGTAGAACCCTCAGGGGACTCGCACGGGAACTCAACGACGTAACTGGAACGGTCTTCACGACCATCAAGGCCACGGTCGAACTGGATCTTGTAGCCACGACGACGACAAGCGTCCACCAACGGGTCAGTTGACCGGAAGCGGACACGACGGATGTAGTGACGTGCGTACGCTGGGTGAACACCCGGAGTCACGCCCGGAAGCAGAGCCAACGTCCCCGACGGTTGCACCGTGGTGAGGCGGACACTGACAGGGAGATCGTTCTCATTGGAGTACTGCTCGTCAAAGTCCCTCAGGTACTCGTAGGTGGGGGAGAGCCATGACAATTGCTCCTCGTTGCACTGAAGGATGCCTGTCACGCTTTGTCCAAGTCGTGCGTTCTTGTTAACGATCTTCGTCGTCTTTTCGTACGGATACTCAAGACGGGTGATGTTCTTCTGCGTCAGGTACAGCAACCGGCTGATCTCCATCATCTGCTCCATCGACTCAATGTTCGGGAGGAAGATGGTGGCAAGGTTGCATGACTCCCCGTCGCCAAGAGCAATCTCGGCGCATGGGTTGTAGCCCTCAATGCTGTTGTCAGCCTTGCGCTCTCCGAGTCGTCCGTACTGGCGAGCCAACTTGCGGTTCAAGAGACCGTATGGTTCACCAGACCCGTCGTAGCCCTTCCAGAGTTCTGGCATGATCTCTTCGTACGAGTCTGCGTAGATACTGTTGTTGGAGTTTGAACGCCATGCGGGGACGTTGCCGCTACCCCAGTTCTTAGCACGGAGGAAGAGGACGTCGTCTGGGTCGCCAATAGCGATCTGTGCAGAGCGTCGGCTAGATCCTGACACGACTACGCGCCCGATGATGTTGCAGATGTCCAACACGTCGATGGAGCGCAACTTCTTACCAACACGACCATCCATCACCTTGCAGATGTCTTCGACACCGTCGATGAGAGCCTGCGGTCCAGATGCAGTACCACCGAAGGTCTTGAGTGGTGCGCCGAACTCACGGATGAGAGCAGTGCTGTAAGTGAACGGCTTGCCGGTATCGAAGTACGACTTCAACACTGAGTGAAGCAAGCGGCTCCAACCCTTGCGGCTGTCGGGGACGATGATGTCAGCATCGTGAGTCTTTTCGTGTGTGATGCTGACTCCAGACTTGATCTTCGGAAGGTCGTGGATCTTGGAGCGTTCAACAGAGAAGCCAACGCCCCCACCAAGCATGAGCATGTCGAAGAGGAACTCAAAGTCTTCGATCTTCTCAATATTGACGAAGTAACAGTTGTTCAACGATGCACCGTTCAACTGTTGGACCAGAGGAGTACCCAACTGCCAGAGCGCACGACCGCTCATAGAGCAACGCAGGTTAAACATGTGGTCGAACAACTTCTCTGCCTCTTCCTGCGTGTACGGGGCACCGATTTCAATGGCACCATTGATTACCCGCTGGATGGTCTCAGGCCACGTCTCGTTCTCGCCGTTGTCCTTCTTACGACTGTAAGTGCGGAGAAACACGACTTCGCCCATTCCACCAAAACCCCATGGTGGTGTAAGACCGTTGTACAGGGACACGTAATCATCATCAATATAGGCCATCGGCACTCCTTAGATACAGAAACCCCCTCCGAGTGAGGGGGGATTTGACCATCCTAGCGCAACGTGTCAAGGAGGTGTCTTACTACCGCTTGTGCTTTTCAGTCACAATTTGATGCCGACGACACAACATTGTGTGTCAACGTACGAAGTGACCGGCCATGCTCCTAGTTTGGACCTGTTGACTGGTACTGCTTCGATAGCACCTATGCCTGCGTGTACTGCTACGTCGAATACCCGTTGTTCATAACAGTTCCACTGATGACGCGCACCGTCCCACTCACCAGCGGGTTGGAATGAGGTGTGGTTTTCTAACGCCCCCATTACGTCGTCCCAACTAAGTTGGTCATGCTTCCACTTGGCTACGGACTTTCTTATGTCAGGGCCGACGATGGCTATCTCTGCTCCCACCTCGCAGATGTCTAGAACCTGCTGTAGGAAGTCAGGCACGAGTTCCCACTGGATGTGCTCAAGCACGTGCCCCATGTAAACCTTTGTGGCACCGGTCAGGCCCCAAGTCTCCGGCCAGATACTCGGCACAACTACATCAGGCTCAATATGGCCTTCGATACGAACAACATCAAGGTTGACCCACGGACTAGGTGCTCGGAATGGTCCGCAACCAATGTTGATCTGCATAGGAGTATCTTACTCTTCCTTAGGAAGCACGACGACTACCCATGCCAGTTGGGTCAGTTATGAGCACACTTTCATTTTTCCCGTGGTTGCCCGTCATGAGAGGCAAGGAGGCAATAGAGACACTTTCATTTCGTGAGTGGTGCCCGTCAGGGTAAGTATGAGCGACTTTCATGGAGACGTTTTCTGCACCATTCATCCATACAGGGCTTTCATTCCGGTACCCGATGCCCGTCAGCATCCTTATAAGGACAAGTTATTTACAGATCTTCATTGGGAGGGCTAACCCCAATGATGTAACAGTAGGCCAGCACAAGGTTGGCCTCTTATCAGACAGGATAAACCTATGTCAAACACAGAATACAACCAGACCATTGCCGAGATCTTCGAGGACTTGGAGATGTACATCACAACCGCCAAGAACTACCTCAAGGTGTCTCTTGGCCATGAGTTCAACACCGGCGCAGTAGATGGGTACACCAGTGCCGTCAGTGCCCTGAAGTCCTTAGAAGAACTGAAGGACCGGTGTACTGAAGTCATAACCGTGTCCAAGGAAAACGCCGGGGCGGAGCGGCTGCTGCGTATCATCACAGAGGAAAGCGTGAAAGAAGACATCAAGAAGTACAAGCGGCTGGTTGAACAGTACCGTAAGGGTGTTCCTTACCACGTTGCCATCAACTCACTTCTTGATGGCGAAGTTGATCCTGAATACGATCACGACGCCATTCTCCGCAGCATCGAACGTGAAGAGGCAGGCGTAGAGTAACAACCTAAAAGGGGGGACCCTATTCTTGGGGTCCCCCTTCTTTAGGAAGCACGACAACAACCCACGAGCGGGTTCCGTCTGGATTCTCTCGCCAGTATCCTCGTGTCTTAGCCATTTGGACTCCAGTTCTTGAAGTTAGAGGGCACATCGTCTAGCGCTTCAGTAACCCGGAAACCGCTAGATGATGTACGTTGGGTTGTGTGGATGTCTGGGGTCTCGGTCTCCCCGATGGGTTCAACCTTGTACACCTTCCCAAACAGTCGCCCCTGATCGGCCTTCTTGTACCCAATAGCAGCCTGCTTCTCTGCTACTGAGCGGTCGGTTGTAGCGTAAGCCACACCACCACCACCACGGGGTTCTATAACGTCCCCGACTTTGAGGTCGATAGCACCACTACCGTGATACAGGGAAAACTGTGGTCCTAAAGTCATGGCGTCAGTCTACGATAAACCCAAGTCTGGGAACCACTAAATGGCCGTCTGCATCATCAAAGTCAGGTTCATACCCTTCAATTACGTCGTCTGCCCATACTGGGACGATTCTGTGCGCCCCATCGGGGTCAGGAGACGGCCTCAGATGTACTTCGATCACCTTTTTGCCAATAAATTCGACGTTGATTAACCCAACATCGCCCAGTTCCCGCAGTTTGTACATACGAGGCGCGTCGGCCAACGGTTTTTTCTCCCACTTACTGAACCGCGACAGATTTTCAGCGCTATTGAACCCCTCCCACACTAAGGTAGCACGCCATTCACCCTCCCAGCGCTTACTCCACTCGTAGGTAACGCTCAGATGCGGCCCCTCTAACCACTCCGACCAGAAGTATCCCGGCTCTACTGACCGGATATCGCCCTCTTCGATCCACTGCTTGCGTGCCCCGATGCCCATACCGGACAGGTTCATCACTGGACGTACGCAGTACCATCCACTCACTGGTGGTGCAACGCCCCCCGGCCCAGAGATAACACCAAATAGACGAGATACAAAGAGTTTATTGAAGAACTGATGATGCTGTGGGTACTTTTTCCATGCTTCAGCGTCAGTCATTGAGGATCAGATTACTATCTCAGCACTCGTTAGGGGGCCGAATTGACCAATCTAGGGGCTACTGACGCTTGCGTACGTAAAAGTACCCGCCGTCTTGGTCTGCGTGTAGCGGACGTGCTCCTGCTAGGTTAACGTCGACAACAGAACTACGAGGACCATACCTCATGGCATCTTTGATTGTGTGAGTTACCCAAATGCCTTCGTGGTCGCCTAAATGAGAGACATCAGGGAACTCATTTCCCTTATCAAGTTCTTCTCGTGCATGATCCTGTACACCCCACCACTTGCTGTGATCGGTGCGGTACCCTACCTCTTTAGATTTGAACTGCGGTCCAAGGGCCATCAGTCCTCCCGGTTGTTCGCAATAAAGTTTTCTCGCTCATCACCGGTCAACATGGCACCAAAGTACGCCGTCCTTGGCACGGTAGTCTCGTGGATCTGTCCGCCACGACGCACCCACGAGTGGTTACGCCAGAGACCGTCATCTGATGAGGCATACCCGGACCACAACTCCGTATCGGGTTCACGTGCGGCACAGTTGGCGCTGTTGCCGTGACACCTGCTCATTTCTCCGGGCATCGGTACCGACTGTCCACCGTGAAGAACGCCACGAGAAACGAGTCGACGGTTAAACGCCGCTTCGCCCGCCGCCGGAACTAGCAGGGACTGCTCGTGTCCGGGCAGACCCTGTATATGACGCTCTAATCCGGTGTGCGCTTCGACATCTTCGGCAGGCCAATCTGACATGCGAGTCTGAAAGAACTGTTGTCGGTTGAGTCGGTCTGGTCCGCTGAGCATTGGGCCAATTTACCATACCCATATAGGGGCCATAGCCGCCTTTGTTACGCAAAATGGCTAGGGGCGCGTGATAATTGTCACGACACACAAATGGTTGAGGTGAACGGGCCTATGTGTTTATTGTCACAACGGTGTGGCTATTTCGCGGGGGCCTACATGGGGTCGTTTTTTCGATTATTGGGGGGTGTCATCTACCCCCCTGTGGATAAACTTGTGGACAACTAATGGTGGGGGGGTCTCCCTGTGGATAACTTTACTTGACAAACCTGTCAACCCCTGTTCCACCCTTATTCCATAAGGGTTTCGTGACTTTGCGTTATCCACAACCCCTGTGGACAGTGAATCGAACACCTGTTCGTCAAGGGGTGTCGATGTGACATTTGTCACGCTGAGTTATCCCCAGAACATATGTTCTTGTGGAAATCGCCCCCGCAAACCCTTATTCCACCGTAGATAGGGGGGTCAAACCTGTGGAAAAGCCTGTGGAAGCCAATCTTTAGTGCTAAATGCGTTTGAGCCTTATGCCGTAAGGGTTTCAGCAGTTATCCACTGGTTGTGGGAAACGCGCTGGTAGCCCCCCGATAGCCAGCAAGCACTGCCACACCAGAATCGACCTACGCCGCTCAGCGGGGCTTCTGGGGGGCAATGCGGTGTCAAGTGACATTTGTCACACTTATCGACCTACGTTCGGGCCTACTGTGACATTTGTCACACCAATCACCGCTGTGTGGGTAGGAAACCGAACACTTGTACCCCCCACCCCCAGTTGCTATCACCCTGTGACCTTTGTCACATCCCCTCCCCATACATACATATGTCCTCTCTCCCATGACCTTTGGATTCGGGGGCGACCTTGGGGCGACCGAGGTGTGACAAACGTCACACAAACTTTCTTCCCCGACATGCACGAGTTGCTGGGTCGCCATGGCACCTTGGAACCATGAACACCGGCCAGCACGGTCGGCCTCATACCGCTGGAGTGCACATGACAAAGCGCAAGCGACCTCCCCCAATGACGGGGGCGGGGACAGCACTCCCACTGACTACGAGTCATCACCTCACTGGGTATCCGGTGACGGTGGTGCCTGCGTATGTCTTGCCCACCTACGGGAACGACGGGGGCGGTACAACGAGCGGACAGAACGACGCTCCACATCATTCACATCTGCGTGCAGGACTTCCCCTTGGCTGGGGAGCACTTCGGTGGCCTGCACTCACGACGTACTACAGACCTGCGGAACTCTTACCGCCACCAACCCATCGGATGCCCGAGTGTTGGGGGCGACCACGAGCAACGAGATCGACCACTACGTCCGACAGCAACGGCAACGACGGCATCACCACCGTCCGACTGTTCGTAAAGCACGCAGGCATGAGTCAGTCAGTCCCCTTGGCAGGGGACAAGGTGACGACGACTCAGCACCCTCGCCGGAGGGTGCGCCCACCATTCACTGACGTCAGCCGGTGCATGGTGGGGGCACACTCCGGTGCCCATCCCACAAGCCTGAGGAGGCAACACCATGGAAGCAACCATCTCAATCACCCTCACCGACCAAGAGGCCGAGGACATCCTCGTCACCGCCTTGGAAGGGGGCATCAACTACTGGGCAGACGTCATCTCATCCGGTCGCAACGACGGCGTGCTGATGGCGCACATTCGCCCCACCGAAGGGGACGACTTCGAGCCAATGCTCATCCACCCCGGCCACATCCAGCAGGGCGTCGACCGGCTCTGCGCCAGCGAGTGCCAGTGGCATGTCACTGACCTACTCAACGACAACGCCGACGCCACCACCGCCGACGTCATCGTGCAGTTCGCAGTGCTTGGTGACATCATCTTCGGATGACAGGACGAAACACCCGCAAGGGTGTCACGGGGTGGTAGCCCCGTCTGATGAGTCCATCAGCCCACGAGCCTTAGGAGGCCACCATGCAAGTAACCGTCAACCGCCAGCAACTCGCCCACAACGCCCTGCGCCGTCGTGCCGATGGTATGCGCCGTGAGATCGACGCCTTCATCGACGCCTGCGAGGGCATGGACGTCGATGAGGTGGCCTACGCCATCGTTGACCTTCGTGACGCCTTCGACCGATTCCGCAAGGCCGGTATCAACCTCGTGAAGGAGGCCAACGCATGACCGGCAACCAAGGTCACAAGCCCATCCGACGCCCCATCGACGCCACGGCCTCACGGTTCGTGGCATCGGGGCGTCACCACGCCCAGCACGGAAGCAAACCCACCAAGGAGAAGAAATGAACGCCATGACCAACCGCCAACAGTCCCTCATCCACCGCCTCTGCAATGAGCGGATGGGGGCGCTGACCACCACTCACGCCCACCTGCTCCAGCAGGAGATCGTCACCACTCGTGACGCCTCGCAACTCATCGACGCCCTCATGGCAGTGCCGACTGACCCCGTTGAGGTCGATCAGGCCGAGCAGGGGCGCATTGAGGCTCTCAAGGCCAACGTGCCCAACCTCTCCCCCAAGGACGCCACCTTCGCCCTGTCGCTCATCAACCAGTTCGACAGCAAGGGTCGCCTGAGTGAGAAGCAGTGGCCTCACGTTGACCGCCTCGCACGGCCTCAGGCTGAGGCCAAGTGCGACCCTCAACCGTTGGACATCGTAGACGTCGATGGCGACCACTACCTCGTTGCCCGTAGCCAGCCAGAGCGTGGTGGTCGCTTGTACGCCAAGCGCCTCATCGACGGCAAATGGTCGTACGAGGCCGGTGGCATCGACCGTGCCCGTCAGGGTCATATCCTGACCGGTGACGCTCTCGCAGAGTTCGCCAGCAAGCAAGGCCACACTCACGGTCACTGCGTGTTCTGCGGTCTTGAGTTGACCGACGAGCGTTCAGTCACCGTTGGCTACGGCAAGCACTGTGCCGAGCGACGCTCCTTGCCTTGGGGCTGAGTCATCGACTACCGTCCATATCCCATCAACCCATACCCATACCAACCCGAGCCTCAGGAGGCCACCATGTCCACACTCGCAGACCTACTCGCTGGCAACGCCAGCACCCCGGCGCCATCGACGTTCACTGACGTCACGCCGGTTGACCTCGCCATTCCCCTGATGGACTTCCAGCAGGAGGCAGTAGCCCACGCCCTTCGCCCAGTGCAGGGTTCGCCCTACGCCTACCTCGCACTGGACATGGGTCTCGGCAAGACCCCCTGTGGCATCGCCATCATCGCTTCGTGCCACAAGGCGCAGGGTGGCAAGCACCTCGTCGTGGTGCCTCCGTCGCTCCGCATCAACTGGGAGCGTGAGTTCGCCAAGTTCGCACCGTGGCTCTCAGTCGCCATCCTGACCGGCACCAAGCCATCGGCACTGCCCGATGTCGATGTGCTCATCATCGGTGACAGCACTGTCGCCCACTGGGAGTTGGCTCTCATGGGCAAGGTTGAGTCCCTCGTGGTCGATGAGGCACACCGCCACAAGAACGGCAAGAGCAAGCGTGCCAAGGCACTCGCCAACATCGCCAACACCGTGCGGGGTGCCCGTGTTCTGCTCTCAGGCACGCCGACTCCCAACGGTCGCCACTACGAACTGGCCTCGCAGTTCGACATCCTTGGCAAGCGTGCTTGGAACGACATCGGTGGCGTCGGCACCTTCTGGGGGCGCTTCTGCCCCAAGACCGACGCATGGGGCGGGCGTGGCAACGCTGAGGGCGATGTCCTGCACGCCTTCATGACCGACACCTTCATGATGCGCCGTCGCCGTGATGACGTCATCGACCTCCCCAACAAGGGTCGGTCGGCAGTGTCGATGGAGTGCGCTGGCAAGGCCAGTAAGGACTACATCTCCGCTGAGAATGACCTCATCGCATGGCTCTCCGATCAGGGTCGTGACACCCGTGGCGCTGAGCGTGCCGAAGCCCTCGTCCGCATGAACACTCTCCGACGCCTCGCTGGTGAGGCCAAGGTTCAGGCAGTCGTGGAACACGTCAAGGAACTGCTGGAGGACGGCAACGGCGGTGTGTTCGTCGTCGCTGAGCACAAGGACGTCATGGACAGGCTCATGATGGGTCTCGCTAAGTACGCCCCCGTCAGTGTTCAGGGTGGCATGTCCGACAGTGCCAAGCAGGAGGCAGTCGATGCCTTCTCATCAGGCCAGAGCCGGGTCATGGTCGGCCAGATCATTGCGGCTGGTGTCGGCCTCACGCTCCACGGCAACGGTCTCAACCACCGTGTCGTCGTCGTCCAACTCCCATGGACACCGGCTGACCTCCGTCAGGCAGAAGATCGCCTGCACCGCATCGGTCAGACCAACGACGTCGAAGTCGAAGTGGCACTCGCCCACATCGACGGTCGCTGGACTATCGACGAGCGTCTCTGGACAATGCTGGAGAGCAAGAACTTCGCCACCGGCGAGGTCATCGACGGCTCCGGTGATTACCTGCTGGACAACAGCACCGCTGACGGTGTGTTGGACACCTACCGCTGACAACTGGAGGGGGCGCAAGCCCCCTCCCCTTACCCATACCAAACCCATACCAATCAAGTCCTAAGGAGGACAACTGACATGACCACCACCTACAACCACGAGGCCGTCGAACTTGGTCTCTACATCGACAATGACCACGCCACCTACGAACTCCGGTGGGAGTACTTCGCCACGCTGGACAAGCACTGGCAGAGGGGGCGCTTCTCCAAGGAGCGTGCCCTCGTCCTGCTGGAGCGCTACGTCCAAGAGGGTGCCAAGCGCCACCACGCTGAGCACGGCACCCCCGGCGACAAGTGGTACACGATCTTCACGCCAGTCACACGGCGTGAGGTAGCCGAGGCACTGTTGGACGAATACATCGACCAGCAACAGATTCACTGACGTCGCCGGGGTGCTTGACCAGTGTCACACCCCGATGACATACTCCATTCATACCCAACCCATACCAACACCAATCCCAACCAGCCCAAGGAGGGCAATCATGCAAGTCAAGCACCTACAAGCCGGACTCCAAGTCCACATCATCGACGGGCCGATGCAAGGCTTCACCGCCACCGTCATCGACCCGAACGTCATCCCTGACGGCCAGCCCAACCAGCGCAAGGTCGCTGTCGATATCAACGGTGCCGGTGCCAACGGCTCCAACCTCCGGTCGTACATCCTGCCCCGGCAGTTGGACGTCCAGCCGGTAGCCCCGGCACCTGCCCCGATGCCGGTCGCAGTGCCAACTGCCGACAGCGCTGACCTGACGGTCATCCGTAACGGCGAGGTTGAGGTCGCAGAGCCGATCACTGACCCGATGCACCCAGCGTTCGACTCATGGCGTCCTGACCCTGCCATCGTCAAGGAGTACGTCAGCCGTACCCTTCCCGGTGGCTTGTCCGACATCGACTACCTGCTCCACCTCCGTGACATGCGTGACGACAACGGGTACTCACCCAACGTCGCCTTCGTCGGAGAGACGCAGAGTGGCAAGACCATGCTCGTCCGGGTGCTCGCAGTGCTCAGCGCATTGCGTGACGGTATGCCCAAGCCATACCCCGTCTTTACCCTCAACGGCGAGGTTGGTATCTCGTCGTACGACCTCTTCGGTCAGCCATCCACCGTCGTCATCGACGGTGTGGAGACCATCGTGTGGTGCGAGGGTCTTGTTCCCCTCGCCCTCAAGTGTGGTGGCTTCCTCTACCTAGACGAGTGGAACGCCGTTGCCAGCGGTCAGGCCGTCGCCCTGCACACCGTGCTTGACGACCGTCGTGAGTTCACCAACCGCCAGCGTGCGCTCCCCATCCCCGGTCACCCTCATGGGTTCATGCCGGAGACGGTCAAGGCTCATCCAAACACTTGGATTATCTCCACCATCAACCCCGGCTACAAGGGGACGCAAGCCATGGCAGAAGCCAGCACCAACCGCTTCCGGTGGGTGCCGTGGGACTACGACGACACCGTGGAGGCCACGCTGGTTCCCAGCGCCACCATCCGCTCGTTCGGCAAGGCTCTGCGTGAGGCTCGTGCCCAGCGTGCCCTGACCTTGCCAGTCGGTTCGTCAGCGCTCCGTCGCCTCAACGAGGACTGCGCCACATTCGGTGTGGACAGTGCCATGTGGTCATTCACCGCCATGTTCCCACCTGCGGAGCGTGAGCGTGTGCAGACCATCGCTGAGGACAGGGGCTTCATTGACCTGCTGAAGGCTGAGTACCCCAACCCAGTGTTCGCACCTGTTCAGGACGAGGCTGACCAGCCTGTCGCTGAGGATGCCAACGCCTTCTAACCCTGAGAGGGGGGCGCTACGCCCCCCTCTCCCATACCCCTCTCATACCCATTCCGTATCATCCCAAAGGAGTCATCATGGCTAAGACCAAGAACTACAACAAGCACCTCCGCCCACAGCGTGGGCTGGGTCAGGCAGTCAGCCGTCAGCGCAAGCGTGCTACCGATCAACTCAAGCGTGAGTCTCAGAACCGCCGTGACCGTGAGCGTGCCATGGCTCGTGAGTTGTTAGACCAGCGTCGTCGTCAGAACCCACAACAGCGTGCGGAGCATCTGTGGCGACACAACGTACTCAAGGCCACCATCGACCATCAGACTGCCGTCATGAAGTCGTACGGCATCAACGTGCCAGTCAAGACTTCCTTCTCTTCCATGTTGTGGGGGCGTCAAAAGAGTCTCAAGGCTTGGACAGACCACCAGCAGATTGTCATTCAGTTCCCCGAACATCTGTTGCCGGTTGACCGCACCAACACCGATGCTCTCGTGGACGGCATCGCCACCTTGCGTGGCGTGTTCCAACACGAGTTGGGTCACATCCGGTTCACCACCCCGTTCCTACAACTGGGCTGGGTAGACTTCACTGACGTCCCGATGCGAGAACTGCACTGGCCGTGGAACTGTCTGGAAGATCAGCGCATGGAGTCGGCAGTCGTTGCTGACGTGCCTCGTCTGGCTTCGTACTTCACGACGATGATCGTGGAGCACATCGTCAAGGGCAACGATGCTGACCGCTCGTGGCTCTTGCTCGCCGGTCGGACGTACCTACCCACCATCCTGCGCCAGCAGTCTCGTGACCTCTTCGTAAGCATCTACGGAGAATCGTTGGCACGGCGTTGGGAGTCTGAGGTGCAGACGTACATCGGTGCCAAGTCCCACGACGAACTCCGTGAGTCTGTCATCCGTGCCCATGCTCTTCTGCAAGAGATCAAGGCTGACATGCCGTCGCCATCAGTTGATGAGCACCACGGAGAGACTGGTCAGTCTGACCCCTCTGATAGTGCTACCGATATCGACAACGACGACTTGGAGAAGGACGAGTCGGGTGACAGCACCGGCACTGCCGATGGCACCGGCGATGAGTCAGACGACGAGGGCGCTGGTGCCGGTGAGTCCGGCAACGAGTCAGACGCTGACAGCACCACGTCATCCAGTGACGGCGACGAGTCCAGCGACGGCGACGATGGTCAGTCCACCAGTGCCAACGCCGACGCTGGTGAGTCCGATCAGGATGCTCAAGCGCAGTCATCGGGCAACGGTGCCACCACTGGCTCTCTTGACACGAGCAACATCCGTAGAGAGATGGAGAGCATCATGCGGGAGGCGATAGACGAAGCCATCAACGAGATGCGTGCAGACAGCACCAACAACGAAATCCTCGTTGAGGCTAACGAACTCAGCAATGATACGGGTTCCATTCCATTCCTTACCGGCCACTCAGCACCTATGTCTGCCGATATGCAGGCAGACGCAGAGGCGCTGGCTGTCGGCATGGAGAACGCACTCAATGACTTCGTGTCCGCTAGCCAGCCGGTGTGGATGTCTCATCAGGAGCACGGCATCATCGACCCCATCGCCTTCCGTACCAAGTCGGTCGGTGACATGGACTACCGCCGTGGTCTCACCGGAGACTTCACCGAAGGTCTTGACATCCACGTCTCGCTTCTCTGCGACGCATCGGTGTCGATGGAGTACGAGCCGATGCAGGCTCTGTCCAAGGTCATCTACGCCACCTCCAAGGCGTGCAACAACCTTGGCATCGGCCTGACCACCACGTTGTGGTCATCAGACAGGGACACCTACCGCCTCAGTCCAGAGGATGTCGGTGCGCCCGTTGTCTACGAAACGCTTGGCGGTACTGACCCCACTGAAGCGCTGGATGATCTGGACAACCACGACATCGGTAACGTGGAGAACCATCTCGTCATCATCTTCACCGATGGTGACTGGAACAGCGACTTCCCCGGTGTTCATCAGTGGGAGCGCCCCGGTCGCCACACTGTACTCGTGCAATACAACGGGTACTGGCAGAACATGACCGGCGTGCTGGGACGCACCAGCGACACTCGTGGGTGCGACGAGGCGTTCCGTATCGGAGACGTACTCCAACTTCCGGTGGAGATGACCAGCGCCATCGCCGGTCTGCTCTCCAAGTGACAGAGGTGAGGGGTGTGGATGTCACACCCCTCACCTACTGTTGCGTTATCAACCCATACCCATACCAACCCATCCCAAACAAGGAGAATCCAATGCCCAACTGGTGCTCAAACCACATCACTATCTCTTCGACCAACGAAGAGTCCATCGACCACATCTGGAACGTCATCCACGCTGATGACGACCTCAACCTCATGGGCTTGCGCCCTCGCCCCGATGACGTCGGGGACGGCTGGCACGGCTGGTCAGTCCAACACTGGGGTACCAAGTGGTCGCTGGACATCCACAACATCGACCTCGCTGAGTTCTTCGGTGAGTTCACCATCAGCATCGGTGCCGACTCAGCGTGGTCGCCACCACTGGAACTGCTGGCGTACATCACTGAGCGTTTCACTGACGTCAAAGCCGACATCTCATTCCACGAGCAAGGCATGGACTTCATAGGGTTCGCCCACTGTGAGGACGGTCAATACGTCCTCAGCGATGGCTCCATCTCTGACAACCTCCCAGCCGACTTCGACTGGGACAGTGACGACGCCCAAGATGTCGTCAATGACACCCTTGACATGTTGCTTGACCAACATGAGACACACGTAATGACCCAACTAACAATGAAAGCAGGTAACTGACATGGGGAAATACACCATCACCGTCTTAGACGAGATCTACACACACAAGTTGGTCGAAGCCGACAGCGAGGAAGCCATCCACGTTGGTGACTACAACGTCATCGAAGAGTGGGAGGCCAACGCTGGAGAGTGTGACCAAATCATCAACATCGAAAGGAACCCGAAATGATATCCCTATCAAACGAAGAGACATCCCTGTTGGACGACGAAGAGACAGCCCTGCTGGGCAACGAGTACGTCGTCACGTTTATCGCAGACAACTGGAAACTGTCTGTCTGTGTGAAAGGCGTGCAGGATTACAAGTGCGCCGACGAGGGCGAGTTAGCCATCTGGCTGGCTGACAACCTCATGTGGCACAAGTTGGGGTTCCGTCCCCGAGACATTGCAGAAGTAATCGAATACTACAAAGAGGAGGGAGGTGAATGAAATAAACACGCTAACGAAAGATGACTTCGCCACTGAGGTGGCGTACGTCTTGTACTACAACCGTCATCGACTGCCTACGGGCTTCGACACCGACCCTGACGACGAGTGGAAACTGGATAGTAAGCAGTGGGAGGAACAAGTCCCCAAATACATCCGTGACCTCGTTGAGCGAGATTTCTACGACAGAAAACTCAACGGTGAGAAAGTATTCGGCATCGACCCACAGAACGAGTATGTATGGACAATGTTCTGTCTGTGGGAGATGCTGAACGAGATGGGTCTAGAAACAGAAGATGACCACCGTCCCTCAGAATGAGGGAGTATCCACTAACCCAACTACACCTTGATAGGTAACCCCTATCCACGACAATCCGAAAGGACACTCAACATGAAAGTACCAAAGGTATGCCCTCTCTGTGAGGGCTGGATTCCCAACAACGAGCAACCGGGGGCGTATCCCGGTGCGCTCTCCCGGCGTGACAATAAGACGGAGATCTGCTCCGCTTGTGGCACCGCTGAGGCCGTGGAGGACTACTACACGGACATCTACGGGCAGGAAGCCCGTCTTGTACCACTCACCGAAGAGCGAGCAGATAAGTTGCTCAAAATGATTCTGGAGGACGAAGAGTGAGTTCATACGACAACTGGAAATGCACCGACCCTGCCCTTGAGGGGGCAGAGGATTGGGAGCGTGAGTGCGAGGCGTACGAGGACTCCCCCGAGTACGCCACCGACCTAGAGCAGTGGCTCAAGGAGGCGCACGAAGAAGAGCCTGACGAGACCTTCACGGAGGAGGACTACCAGCGCTCTTCTGCGTACGAGAACATCATCGAAGAACGAATGAAACCGGAGTACTGATATGGCTACGACACTCAAGAACCTACTCATCACCGCACTCTATGCAGACGACAAGGTGCGGACAGGTAACTGGACTGCTCACCGCAACCTCTATCGACCACAGTGTGTGCTCGTGTTCCACGGCACCAAGGTCATCATGGAAGTTGATATGCAAGATAAGACCGTCAACTCGCTCACCTACAAGGTTCCGAAGGCAAAAGAGATGGAGAGCATCTCACGGATCTTGGCTGGCGGCGGGATTGAGCAGAAATATGAACCAGCACAGAAAGGCATAGGGGTATGACATCGCTACTGGCTTGGCTTGATGACCTGCCTGAGGGCGCAACGCCCGTGACCGAGTGGACGCCTCGTGCGTTCCTAGCCATCGGCGTGGCCTTGACAGGTATCGCCTACATCATTTACTTTTACAAGACCGACCCCGGAGAGGAGGAATGACAATGATTGACTGGATGCAGACCATCGCCATCGTAGGGCTGACGCTCTACCTCATCATCTACAAGAAGAAGGAGAAGTAATGTACGAACTCAACGACCTGCTCCGTGAGTGGGCACAGAAGCACCAACGGGTGCTGACCGATGACGCATTGGACAACGCTGTCCACGCCGTCAGCGAAATGCTCCCCAGCAAGAAGATGTCACGCCACAACGTGCTGACACGCCGTGACGGTAACTACGTCGTCACCGATGGACAGCGTACGTACGTGGCTGGCTCGTTCCGTGAGGCCAAGTATGTGATGGACGTCTGCCACGCAGAGAACCTTCCAGTCGCTGGCTACATCGCCATGTATTGCGAGGGGTGAGCAGATGTGGAACTTATCTCTATCATCACTAGCAACAATCGCCCTACGGAGTACACAGGGCTAGGCAACCTTGGCTTCCTATGGATAGTCGGGGCGGTACTGTTAGCAGGCTACATCGCCTGTTTTCTCGTTGGCCGACAGATCGGTAAAGCATGGAACAGCGACGACCCACCTTTCGCTAAGAAGGTCATCGACAGCATCGTCAAAGGCAACGCTCCCAAACTCAAAGACCCATCCCATTACATGAAAGGCAAGAAATGAGTATCGAAGTAAAGTCACACAAGCACGAGAAGATGACCGTCGTGTGTGTCACTGGAGAGTCAGAGGCCGTCTCAGAGATCGGTCTGGACATCCACGACAACGGTACGTCGTGGGCAATCGTTGGCTGGAAGGGCAAGGGCAAGAGCGCCGTATGGGAGTACTTTCTCCCTGAGGGGGCGCAGAGTACCCTGCTTCACCTACTGTCCACCCAGTCCATGGGTAAGACCGCATGGCATATCAAGCGCATTGCTGAAGAGGCTCGCCAACTAGGTGGTCAGTCATGACCGCTTGGGCGATCTTCTTAGGCGGTGTCGTACTGCTCTCGTATCTCCGCTGGAGATGAGCGTGCTACGGTATCGAAGGAGGTCTAACCATGGCTAAGAACAGCAAGACATATGAGTGCCCCAACTGTGGCACAACAATCACAATCAACGTCAAGCCGACGTACCCACCAACGTGCAGTAAGCACACCGGCGGTGGCAAGTTGATGAAAGAAAAGAAGTAACAATAAGGGCGCACCCAACATCCGGCATACCATACCCATACCCGTACAAAGAAGGAGCACAACATGCAAACATTCGCACCCGAAGGTCGTGCCATCGACCACGGCTTCCGAGCACTGGACTACCAACGCTTAGGCAAGCAACGTGTTGAGGCGTGGCAGATTCTCAACGTCCTGCGTGGCGTAGACAACGAAGGCAACCCCAAGAACCACAAGGGCTGGGTCAACCACCCTGCCACCCGTATGTGGGACGGTCACATCGCTGGCCTAGCGTTCTACGGGATGCTCTGCTGTAAGGAGTGGATTAGTCGTGGCTACAACGACTCCATGCTTCACCGCTTTGAGGCCGTCTACGTCAAATACACCGACTGGGGCGACGACCCCACACCCCCAGCGTTCTTAGACGACATCTGTATCTCGCACCGGAGCAACCTCATCCGCAAGTTGCCCGAGCATTACCAACCTCTATGGCCTGATACACCGGCAGACTTGCCGTACGTCTGGCCTGTAGCGTAAGGAAGTCAGGTCGGTAACCTAGGTAACCGTGCGTTCTCATTACGCCTCCTTTCGCCTTGGTGACTTCCTCCCCTCTCACTCTCTCGTGCAGTCGCAGTGAGAGGGGTGATACCGACCTCCTTGACACCATCCCAACTACAAAAGTAAGGTTCCATACATGAACACATTTCATTCCACACATACCACCCATCTCGCACTACGCAATGCCCTGAAAGAGGCATGTTACGAAGTGCTCAAGACCTTTGAGGATCAAGTGCTGACCACAGGCGAAGTAACCGAACTGGTCAAGGCAGAGTACCCCGATTTGGTTGACTTCATAGACGCCCCGCAGTCCGATAAGTCACCAGTATCTTCAGTGCTCTTCCAGATTGCGTCCAACACTAAGGGACAGTTTACGTTCATCAAGAACGTGCGAAAAGGGGAATACGTATTCACGAAGAAGCGTGTACCAACTCGTACTGACATTATGACGTACAACCCTTCGCTTAGGAATAAGAAGAAGAAGGGTGTACAAACAAGGGTGGCCGAGCCGGTCACTGAGAGTGTCACTGTACAACTTCCTGCCATCAGCAATGCCCCGCACTTCTCGTTCGTGGGCAAGATTGACGGACAACTTGTTATCAAAGACGAGAGAGAGAATCTCTACGTAGTCCAGCCAGCGAAACTGGCTTAGCAGTAATGAAAGAGGGGAGGCTTCGGCCTCCCCTCTTTTTTGCGTTCTAGGGTCATTTACCAGTCAACCAGCAGGCAGTTATCCCCCAGCACTGCCTTGGGGTTATGCACCCCACGGGCGTAGTTCGCCCCTAGTCCGGTAACCCAGACATCGCGCACTTGAGTGTCGTAATGGTGGTGGTAGTGCCCGTGATACACCTCGCATACGGGGGTGTTATCCACCACAGACAATACCGCTTTACGATTCTGCTCAGAGGCCCTGTCGATTTTGTAGCCCTGCTCACGCAGCCAGCCACGCAGCGAAGAGTTTGCTGGGGCGTCATGGGACAGGAGTATGTCTGCCCTATGGCCGTTGTCGATAGCCCTATGAACGTCAGCGGTACTAACGCTCTCTTGAGGCCACCAGTTCACGCCTTGTTGACGTCGGTGATAATCGACGCTCACAGCACCGCCTAGGAACAGCACTGTTTTGTTGCCGATCTTCAGTGTGCTCCCACGGGGGCAGTAGAACATACGTTCGTGGAAGTGCTTGATCGGCTTCTTGGGGTGCTTACCTTTCCGTATCTCTGAACGGATGTAGTCGTGTTGGTCGTGGTTACCGTCTAGCCATAGCCATTTGCGTCGCTCGTCAGCATCCAGCCATGCCCTGATCGACGTCAGTACGTTAGGGCTGAAGTCGTAGCCGAAGTCACCCAGTTGGATGATGTATGTCGCCCCATGTGTCTTGGCTAGTCGGTTGATGCTGGAGATGAACTTAGCGTCGCCGTGGGTATCCCCGACGAGCAGTACCTTCACTTCATGGACTCCAATAGGTCTATGAGAGCCTTAGCGCCAATGGCTATGTCTCTCTGTCGGACAAGTTCTAACAACGCTTGCTGGTACTCTTCACGAATACCCTTGTCCAACATCTTAGTCAAAGCCTTTATCCAGTCTCGTGGACGCTTAGCCAGTATGAATCCCGTACCCCAGTCCTCGTGGAGTTCCTTGTATGCCGACAATGGGGAGGCTATGAAAGGGATACCAGCAGAAGCGTATTCCAGCCCCTTGATATCGCTCTTAGCATGGTTGAAAGGTATGTCATTCAGGGGGACAAGGCCAACATTCATCGTCAGCATCTCTTGATACTGGTATGAGGGGCGTAGTGGAGTAGTCCCCACTAGTGACTCATCAACTTTCAGGGCATCGGCAAACTTGGGCGCACTCTCATCATGACCGGCATGAAGCAACTTGATACTGTCGTTACGTAAGAACTGCGGGAAGATTCCAGAGAGAATCTCAAGATCACCGGAGCGGTGAGCAGTAGACCCTACCCACCCTACGGTAGGGGTATCGGGCTGATCTACCGCAGAGAACTTAGCGGTATCGACAGTGTTCTTCAGTACCGTCGTAGGCACCTTGAACTTCTCCCTAACTTTCTCAGCGATGTAAGGTGTGCTAGAGATAACGAAGTCACAACTCGCCACATTACGTGCGTAGAACACCGTGTTCTCTTCTTTGTTGTATTTGGGGTGCGATACCTTCCAAGCGTTGTTGCGTGGGTCTAGCGCCCAGTACCAGTCGTCAATGTCGTGTACGACAATCTGACCAGCCTCCTGAGCCAGTCTCGTAGTGTCGGCTACACCTTCGTGCATAATGCGCTGAACGATGAGGAGGTCGGGGGACATCTTTTCTTTGGTGTAGCCATCTGCCACCTCAATGTGGTCTCTGACCTTCCACATGGTGCCAACTGTGACTTCATGCCCAGCCTCACGGAGGTATGGGATGTATTGACCGATGCGTGCCCAGCCAGCGCCTCCCCACTGCTCATTGCCTGTGGGGGACTTCTCAGGTCGCAGGTAATCGGCGCTTGCTACGCCTATCTTCACAACGCCTTGCGCTCCTTGGCGGTGAGGCCACCCCACACGCCGTCACGTTCGTCGTTCTTGGTAGCAAACTCTAGACAATGCTCTACAACGGGACAGGTGGCGCAGATGGCTTTGGCTTCTGCCACACGCTTCCAGTCAAAGAAGATGTCACCGTGCTCAGCGCAGGCTGACAGCAGACGCCACGACGAGTCATCGTCGTTGAACTTGAGAGATGGCAGGTCGGTGTAAAGTGGGAGTGTATCTTCGGTATGGCTCATGGTGTCAGCATACAGGCTACGTGTGGCAATGTTCAAGTCTTACTTCTTGGCCTGCGCTTCAGATGCTTACGTATCTCCATCCGCAACTCTGTGATGGACAGGGCAACCTCACTGTCGGCCAACGGCATGACGCATAACTTGTCTAGTGGCAGATAAGTCTTGGTCTTTCGGTAGACGTTATTACGGCGCTCCTTAGGGGTTTGCCCGCCCCACATACCGTACTCTTCGTCCTGCCCTGCTTCATGGCACTCGTTGATGACCGGGCAGTGCTCACATACCAGTTTCCCTAAGTCGTAGTACTGTGCTTCGGGGGCAGTGCGCTCTTCCTTGAAGAGGGGTGGATACCACATCTCACTGTGCATACCACGGCACAAAGCATCGTCAGACCAATGAGCCATTACTAGTACGTGTTCTCCACGCAGTCCCAGCCACATGCCGCATAGCCAGCCAGATCAACCCAGTTGTCACGGCGGTCAGGAGACCATGCAATACGACTCAACTTCAGCATCGACATCAGTACAGCAACGTCGTGGGGTAGTAGGTGGTCACGGTGCTCGTAGACCGACTTGAGGTAGATGTCCCACATACCTGCGGTCTTACGGAAGTCATCGTTGGGGTCGCCGTAATCGACGTTACGGTCACCGTTGATGAGGTCGTTGGCCTCGTTGAGCACCTCAGTGCGAGTCTGTCCGGTATTAGCGTTCATGATACCCCTATGTTATTCGTCAATGATGTCAGCGTTGAGTATGTACTCGTCTAACTGCTCCGTGGTTACCGGCTCCGACAACTCATTGGCCTTAGACCCGGCCTTATCACCGAAGATGCGACTCAGTACGCCAGCAGACCCCTTGGCTTCCATCTCAATGCGTACAAGGTCACGGGTATCTTCAATATCCTTGAACTCTTTGACCAACTTGAATAGGCGATCCATCTCTTGAGACAGGTTGGGGTCCATACCCTGACCTTCTAGTTCTTCAGCGAAGCGAGCGAACATCACACGGCTGGTTTGCATCTCCAGCATGGCCGTCAGGACGGCTTGCAGTTGTTGCTTAGTCCGTATCTCAACTGGAATACGATAGGCACATTCTACATGTTCCTGAAACGAGGGACAGCGGGGTGCTAAGTAGCAACTATCACAACTGCGTATGCCGGACGTGTTGTGACGCAGTATCTCTACCTCATGTCCTTGTGTTTCCTGCACTTCATCGCCATCAGGGGTGGTGAAAGTACCCTTCTCAACCACCCTTTCTATGCCTAATACCGGTAGCAACTTTCGGTCACTGTCGTGCCTACTTTGAGGGGGGTCGGTAGCAAGAGCCGGGGTGCTAGAAACCGGAAAAGACGATGTGGCAGTTAGGGGGGTGATATCAACTACACCCCCCTCATTAGGGGCTAAGAACTCGCTCTCGTCGTCCTCGCCTGAGGGGTGATAGGCCGAAGTATTGAAGGTATGCGACTCCCATGCAAGCCATGATTTCACTGCTAGTCGAGCCACTTCACCGACGTCATCGGCCTGTATGGCTTCGTAATCTACCCCTATGCGTACGATATCGTTACGGTGACTACGGCGTGCAGTCTCCTTCTTCTGAGCGGGGTAGCGGCGGAGACCGTGGCCGTCCCAGATCTGAGTCTCGCCGTATCGTACGACACTCGTCCATGAGGATACGATAACGGTATCAAACTCCACTGATTCGATGGTATCGACCTTACTGGTGATACCCAGCAGCAAGGCTCCCCACCTTTGCTGCAACTGCCTGATGCGTGGAAGAGTTTTGGCGTTGATAGCCCTGTCACTGATGGCCGCACGTCCATACTTCTGGCAGAGATAAGCCAGACGTTCTACGTCATGTTCGTCGTTCCATAGGGGTATGTACTTCTCCCCCAGCCAGTCTCCGTTGTAGTCGGGGCGACCAACGACCATAGTGATGTCGTCAGCATGGGTACGGATGAACTCGTCAAACTTGTTGACGTCCTCGTCCCCGTCACTGGTGTAGACGTAGATTTCAGCACCCCCCAACAGTTCCTTGAGGTCAACTGTCTTAGTCTTAGGGATATTGTATTGGGTGATATTGAGGGCGATACGGGGGGCATTGTTAGCCGTAAGGATGTTACGGTACGTCCCCTTTTCACCACCAGAGAGGGCGATCTTCACTCTAGTTCTCTCCAGTTCTTCTCAGACTTAGCAAGTGCTTGGCGGTCAATCTCTTCTACCAGAGTATCCCACCCACGCATCTTCTTCTGTGTACTCCACTCAGGGCGCACCACGAATGGCTGACATACCAATAGGGATGGAATACCACTAGCATATGCCTCTGATACCGTCGCTGGGTCGGTATCGAAGTACATACTGCGTCCACCCGCCGCTGCAAGAATACTTGCTACTTTTTCGGCGTTTACCCTAGGTTCCCTTGTTCCAACAATGTCGTACATGATGGCCTTGATACCGTTGATCTTTAGCCAAGTCTCTAACAACATCGTGTCAGTGATGTCCTCAGACATAATGACTGCCATCTGACCGATAGTAGTTTCATGCAGGGTACGCCATAAGTACATACCCTCGGGGTCAGGTACTCTCGCCCCCAGTTCTTTACCGGGGCGGGCCAGCACATCAAAGTTGAATACGATCACTGTTCCATAGGCTCCAAGAAGTGCCAAGAGATGTAGCCACACCACATCCATAAGAGACCCTTACCAAAGGGCTTACTACCCACGAGCCTCAGCACACGAGTAATAGTAGGGATCTTCCTCGTCAGGAGGGCGACGATCTCATAGGCGCACCCTAACAACAGGGCTATGTTCATAGCCTGCTGTCGGTTCACCCGATACCAGCCTTCTTACGTCGGTAGTGCTCCACGTAGGAGTTGTACGGACAGAAGTCACACATGTGGCTCCACTCATTCTTCGGGATACCAGTAGTACGCCCAATGGCTCGGTGGTCTGCCTTGTAGTCAGCGCACCCTGAGCCGTAGCCGATGCCGTACGTGGGGCGGTTGTGCAGTTCGTAGCACTTCAGAGCGTCGTTCTTGTAGTTCTCACGCTCTTCCTTTAGGAAGTTCTCAAGACGGTTGTCGTGAACTGCCTGCTCTAAGCGAGACTTGTCGATGAGATCCAGTTCATCGTCAGCAATGCTGAATAGGTTGGCCTTATGACGCTCCATAGGGCCACCATACTGACGGATATGCTTGTCAATAGCGTCACGCAGACTGTGGTCGTGCTTGGCTTCGGGGTCGTTCTCTGCCGCATAGTTAGGCAGAGTATCGACAGTTTTGCAGGTGTTGCAGATAAGCAATCGTGCCATGTTGTGCTCCCATATGTTGCTCGGTGTACGAGCACCAGTGTACTAGATCAGGCGTGCTCTGAGAGTGATGCTACACGAGCACCAGCGTAAGGCTGTGCAGGATTAGCCCCAGCAACAGCGTCGTAGAGTTCCTGACTGAGTGAGGAGCGAACGGCTGAGGCGCAATGTGCGTCAAAGAGGTCACCACCACGGTCGGGGGCAACTTTCTTCACCATGCCATCGGTGATCCCCTCGCGGAGATCTGCGTTCATACTGCGGGTTTCATTTACGGCCATAGGAGTATCCTATCACTATTGAACTAGGCGTTAGGGTCAAAAAGACCCATCTGATTAGGGTCTCTGGTTGCTCGGCGCTCACCACGGGTTGCAGTGCGTCCCAACTTCGCCCCCAAACGAGGGTTGTAATTGGGGTACTCAACGGACGACGCCATTTCAACCACACGAGGTTCTGCTTCAGTTCCTGCTGTGGTTCTCGGGTTTACTGCACGACCAGTGCCGGGGGGCGTACGACGTGCATTAGGAGCCTGAGTAACTGGTTGTTCTCTCTGAACTCCTGCTACTTCTTCCAATTCACCAGCAAATTGGATGGGGCCTTGCTTGATAGCACCGGTACCACGGCGTTGTGTAGCAGTATCATCATACCCATACTGGTTGGTGCCCATACCCTGTTTGGTACCAGAGCGCCATTGAGAGTCCTCGGGGGCAGAACCCATTCGGATAGCACCGGTGCCAAGTTGCAAAGGAGCGTCGGGTCCAGCCCCTAGTGCGCCACTAGGAGCAGGGCCTGCTGGCAGTGATGGCTGAGGGCCAATTTCACCCTTGAAACGTGCCGGTCCCGGCCCCAGCGCTAACCGTGACTCGGGTACCTCTGGTGCTGGCTTCGGCTTTCTTTCCCGGCCCGTCCATGCTAACATACCTCCGACGATGGCCGCACCTGCCGCTTTACCCAAGAGATTGGTGGTTTGACCCCAGTTAGGTACTTGAGGGGGCGATACGTTGTAGTTACCTGCTACACCCTGAGCCATAGCAGAAGGACCAGACGGGCCAGTGTGTCCAGAGATCTTTGGCTCTGTAACAATAGGGGCAGGGCCTTGTCCGGGCATACTGGCGTAGCCACCACGAGCCTGAGCACGGCTTACAGTAGAAAGGTTTTGGTAGGAACCACCCGTAGTGCGTTCCATCTGGCGACGACGGCTAAACAGTCCGGCAGAACCGTAGCCACCCAGTGCGGATGTGTCGCCTCCCCAGTCTCTCTGACCAGAGCGGTCCTGATCTTCAGCCATAGATACCGCCAGCCTTTCTTACTTCTTCTGGGGGGTTGATATCCATACTAGCCATCTTCGTACGCCCCATAGAACGGCTGTCTACACGCACGTTACGTAGACCAAAGGGGTCAGCGGCACGCTCTCTTTGCCGCATGGTGTTGTCGAAAGATCCACCAGATTCATAGGGGTCACGAGCAAACGAGCGCCCCTGAGAGCCTGCGATACCGGCTCCATACCCACTATCGGACATTTGGCGGTGGAAATCACGGTCAGGGTTAACGGGGGCCGTGGCTAGAGACTGTGTGTATGATTCTTTTTCGTTCATTACCAAGTCCCTTCACTCATCGCATTACGCGCAGTACCAGACCAACTCTGGTCAGACATGACGCTAGGCATAACCGGCATACCACTCATCCACGTTCTGTAAGTGGGGTTATATCGGTCGATATTCATAACCTCGTGGATGTTCCATTCGTTCTTTACGAACCCACGTCGTTCGGGGAAGGGGTTCTGCGGGGCGGCGACTGGACGCATTGTACGTAACTCGTCAGGAGTCGCCGCAAGAGCGCTTTCCAATGCGAGGTCAACAAGGTACTCACTACGGGACTGCCAAGGCTTAGGCATACGGGAGACCTGCTTCCATACAATCTAGGCATGTAGTGTCGGCCTCCTCCGCAACAGGCGTGTTACAAGCATGACAGCGCCCATGGGGCGTGTTGGGGTCAGGCTTGTTGACCATAGGTGCTGGTTCTAGCAGACCACGGAACTGATGCGGAGATACATTCAAGTCAGATCTCGTCTGCTTGGTTGTACACGCCACGGGATACTACTGCACCCATGTATTCGCCCAGTGACTTACCGTCTGGACGTGGTGTACCTTGCGGGTTGTTGCCCTCGCCTACAGCGATCGTAGGGCGCTGACGTGACTTAGTATGTACAGGAATCATAGGGCGTGCAGTCTTGGGGTCGTCCTGATACACCTTCTTTGTAGCAAGACGTGGGCGTTGGATGCCCTGTGGGTTTGCGTCATCACTCATTACGTTCTCCTTAGGCGAACTTGTCTGGTCTGCGGTTAGGGTCTAAACGACCACTGTCGGGTTCAGGGGCGTTAAAGATGTCACCGGGAGTCTTAAGCATGTCATTGACATACTTTCCAGCGTCCCTACCGTAACCTGCCTGATTGGTTGCGTTAGAACGCTCCTGAGTTGCTTGGGCTTCCATGGAACGATCTGCTCCACGGGCACGATCAGCAAGACCACCCTGCCCATACAAAGATTGAGTACGTGCTTCTGCTTGACGACGGTCATTGGCGGCGTTTGGCATCAGCGCATCACCAACCTTGCGAGCCATGCGGCTCAGACGCTGACCTGTGGGCATACCACTGCGGACGTGCTCTGAGCCTACGTGCATCGCCTCAGAGTTACGCCCAGTAACTGGTGTAACAACCGGTGGACGGCCAGTTAGTGATGGATGTAGCGGTTCTGCAAATGGGTCATTAGCCATGTTAGTTACCTCCAACCGGGGGCTAGTCGCTTCAGCATTGAACGCCTCTGCATGTCGATCTGTTCTTGTTGAGGGCGGTCAAGTCCTCGTGGAATACCACGGGGGCCTGCTTTGCCGTCATTTGTGAGTCTAATCGGTTCCGCACCGGGGGGAGCGAACTTTAGACCCTGAGCCTGAAGTTCTAATCCGGTAAAGAGGTTCATCTCTTCAGGCCACAAATAGTCGCCGGGGTTGACTCGCTCACCCTTATGGACGCCACGGCTATATGACCTATGGTTCTGTCGCTTAAGGCTATTAAGCAACTTATCCTGACGGCGGTTGCTGGACTGAACCCCTAAATAGCCATCGGGATACTGCGTGTCGGGGGTGGCTCCGAAAGCGGCGAGGCGGCGATCCTTAGCGTCCCTAAACATGGGTGAAGGACCCAGTACTGGCTGGGATTCACCGCCTTGGGGGTCGTAGCCCCCGGCCCAGTTACCAAAGGTTTGGTTATTACCTGCCATTAGCCGTACCAGTGCCTGCTGTAAAAGCCATAAGGGAGCCACCCCTACCCCCACCAATGTTGGAGATGGGGCGTGGCTTACCTGCCGCCTCGGCTGTGAGGCGGGCACGTTCTTCTCGGTTTTGCTCACCGATCATGCGGTTAGGTGGGCGTTGGATAAGCATTAGTCCCACCAATCCTTTCCTCGGTTGATCTTCTCAAAGTCATCAGCATCGTAGAGATCCCGGTACTTGCTTGGGATCTTCTCTGCGAACTCATCTTCCTCCAGACGTTCCTGTTCGTCTTCGGGCATGGTATGCATATGATTCCTACTTCTTATCCTTCTTCAACATTGAGTCGCCTAGTTGAGAGATAGCCCCGCCGCCCGGTGCCTCGCGCATCATGGCATCAAATGCCATGGTGTTCATGTACGCACGTTCCTGCTCAGGAGTCAAAGTCGGCTCCTGCATACGACGCTCGGGGACCTCGTTGTACGGGCGACCGACCTGACGTCGGGAGTCCCGTGAGCGGTCTGGGTAGGACTTTCCATGACTAGCCATCTTAATACAATTCCTTTGTGTATGGGTCGTACGTACGGCCACCTGACTCTGCGGATAGACCGGCATCGAACTGAGGTAGCGAGGTTATGGATTTAATAGCCTCGTTACGCTTAGTCTCAACCTTTTGACGCTTAGCGATTTGTTTGTTAGCACGCTCAGTGTGCTTTGCCTTTGACATGGTGGTACGGCGTCCAGTAGGCACAAGGCGCTCACGACCGCTTTCGTCGGTTTCCACTTTGCCCTTAGAGACAGTCACCGTACTCATGCGCTCTTGCATCTTCGGACTAATCGGAGAGGACTGTTCTCCTGCCCTGAACTTCTGGATACCTTCTGCACGAGGGGGGCGCACCGCTGAGCCACGAGCCATACCACCTACGGCCTCAATACGGGTCTCTACAAGGCCAGCCGCTGTGATGTCAGCCTCCGATGCACCAGCAAAAACGCCCGTCGCTCCGGGGTTCATACGGTCACCACGGAGGCCAGCAGGGGTAGCAATTGCAGCAACCTGACGCTTGGCTTGCATACCCGTATTGTCTCTAGGCTGGATAGCAGTACCCAATCCGACGTCTTCTGTCCTATCTTTACGACCCATACTGCCTCCCACTCGTTGCACAGCAACAGTCGCTTCGGCTGGGTAGATAGTCTTACCAAATAGGTATTGGTGTCTACCCACTTCAGCAGCAAGGGCGGCTGCGGAACCGTGTCCTCTGGTGGCAGTGCTACCGGCAGGACGGAATAGGTTAGGAGCACGATCCTCAGGTCGCACGTTGGGTGACTGGGGGAGTCTGCTGTGGTCAACAGGCAGTGAGACAAGGTTGCGATTAGTGGCAGAAGACATACCACGGGGGGCGCTCAGACCGGCGTCCACAGATGGGATAGACTGGACACGCTGTAGTGACTCAGCCTTGCGCTCGCTCATGGTAGAACCCATACGAGGCCGTGGTTCCCGATTGAGGTCGGGTCGTAGCACCCTATCTTCAGGCTTGCTTTTAGGTTGTGCTTTCCGTGCCATCATTGACCTCGCTGAGGGATCGAACTTTCACAGGTCCTTCTCCAGTAACGGGGTCAATCGCTGATGGGATCTCACGCCCACTAGGCAACACCAACACGTTTTTGTACTTCTTTTGTTCCATGTCAAAAGGGTAGCATATGGGTTATCGTGCGACGGGCTTCCATGTCATTGAAGAGATAGTTTCACCAGTCTCTCCCTCAATGTCATCAAACCCGATAATAAAGGTCAAGTCGATACCACGGGGGGCCACAAAGCCACGGGCGATAGCACAAGCCTTAGATGCCTGATTGACAGCGGAGGCTCCGATAGCACGCATCTTGGGGGTTTGTCCAGCGACAACTGCCCTTGCCAAGATAGATCCTACAGATGACGGGTTACTTGACCCGGATACCTTGATAACGTCTTCAGTGGTTGATTCTTCTGCCATGGGTTACTCTTTCTATTCGCGTATATACCCTATAGCAGTATATTAGTTGTATCCGGCTTCTTTGAGTAGGCTACTTAGGTCTTCTAACCGAAGAATCGCGTAAGTCTCTCCTAGCGTCTTTTCTCCCACTCCGGGGCGTTTGACTACCAAGATTGGTAAAGCGTTCCCCCCGACTTCCTCCTGCTGTGCCTGCGATACAGCATCATTGAGCCAGCCTGAGAGGTCGAACTTGCGCTGGTTCTTGCACTGAATGATTGCTTGACGACGAGGGCTAGTAATACCGTTGATGTCACCGCTGTCGTACTTACCAGACAGGCTAGGCCGAAAAGCCTTCTTGAAACTGCGGCTACGTAGGTACCTGACGATGAGCGTCTCAAACGATGTGCCTTTAGCCTTGTTCTTGTTTCCCATTGTGATTCTCCGAACTGCAACAGCCTTTATGGCATTGCCACTCGAACATATAGTATACATTGTCGGGGCGACCACATATGTATATGACCTTGCTATCACCGTGCATCAACTGGTGTTGTACACCATCGACAACCCACGGATAGTTGATGTCTTTGGTACCAGTGCGGAACTCGGTACCGATCTCGGGGGCGCTACCGATTGCCATGGATGCGGTTAATTGGTAGGTGTGCTTTCAACGGGGTGTACGGGAGGAACGCTCCGCAAGTACCACACTTGTAGTACCTGAATGATTTACCGTTCTCTCCTAGCGAGAGATTGACGAAGCCGGGGGTGCCTGACCCCTCGCAGACTACGTCCTTTGCATCATCATGTACGATATCCATATATAACCTTCCATCATGGTAATCAGGTCGTGCAGTTGGTCGTCATCTAACTCTTTCCACGAACCTCCGTCGTCTTTATCAACTCGTGGCAGCATGAGTGCGAGTTCATGACGCTCGTCGTTAGACAGGCCCAGTTCCTCTTTGAGGACCATAGCCTTACGATAACGGTTAGAGCGTACGTCAGGTGACGTCACAACGCTCTCCATCGAGACGGAGCATGATTGTTCTCTACGGAAAACTTATGCTCATCATTATCGTAACGACGGAAGATCCACTGGCATGGGTCTTCGCCTTCTTCCCAACCAGCCTCTTCCTCTTCACTCATAGGTATACCGTCGTGCGTAGAGCAGACGAGGGGACCAATCCAGCCCCTCTGCTGCCCGTAGCGCACCCATTCGTCGTAGTCGACGTGATATGTCATCATTTTGTGCTCCAGCAGTGTGTCTTGTAAGCGCAGAACTTACAGGTTGAACAGGACTTATGGGTCGCAGAGTCGGGACGCACAGGAACCTCGTCGTTGTCCATACAGTCGATTACATAGTCAATACCGTCAAGAATGGGGGCAACGAGTTCCTTGTCATACTTGAGGTGGAACTCCTTGACGTCCTGAGATGGCTTCCACTCGTATATGACCACGGCTTCTTCGATACCTAGACACAGCATGTACAAGTTGACCTGCCGACGGTGTGTAGTGAGGGGGCGCTTGACGCGCTTCCATAGATCGTCCAGCGTCAGATCACCGTTGGCATATCCCTCATACAACTTGGGCGCATCCCACCGAATAGTGCCGAGTCCCACAGACTTGATCTCCACAACGGCTCTACCTTGGGAGTCTTCCCACACACCGTCAGCGTGCCCGACAATGCGGTAACGCTCGCTGTGCAGGGGTACTTCCTTGTACTTCAAGTCGTCTGAACCGCAGTGATTACAGCCTTCGGGGGAAGTGCCCTCAAACTTGGCATCGCAAGAGTTGCAATGCCAGTTACCAAACAGGCCACCGGCTTTCCACATCCACCTTTGCCATTTGTCGTGGATGTTGTGCCCCTCAGCAAAGATGTTCATACGCTTGAGGTTCATCGACTGTGGGTCGCTCTCCTCTGTGTCCATGATCTTGTACCACGTTGAACGGGGGCACCATTCGTCTTTAGCCATCTCGCTGGAGTGGAAGTGCTTGGTATCCCTATGCGAGTTGCGCTCAGCCTGCTCTAGGGCTAGCGCCACCTCAATCTTCGACAGGATGCGCTGAGTGTCTTTAGCACTAAATTGCTCCTGATAGTTCTTCATGTACCACGGTTTGTCAGTCACCAATAATCTCCAAGAAGTCGTCTTCGGGCAACACTACATAACGGTGCCCAGCCAAGTCAATCTGCAAGAGGGGAATCCTGCCCTCTAGCCGTGCTCTCTTCGTCAGGTCACGCATGTCCACAGCCTTTACGCTGTACGACTTAGCATTGGGGTCCATCTTGAGTTTGTTCTCAATCATGAAGTCCTCGGTGCGGACGTCTGCTTTACGCATCCACCCAGCACCTGACATCACATTGCGGCTACCCTTGTACGACTCTGCCGTACGTTTCTCTTGTTTGATGGACTTCTTTTGGGACTCAGTCGCCATCGTCAGTGCCTGCGATGAGGAGGTCGATCATGTCGGTGTTCTCCTCTAACAGTTCGTACAACTCCCCAATGGAGTTACCCTGCTTTTCCAGCAGGTTCATCATTACAATAAGCAAGTCCTTGACCATGCCTAGGTCGTGTGCGTACTTCTCGCTGATCTTGATGAGGGCCTTATTGCCCTCGTCCATATCTTGGTCATACGGTTTAGACTTCTTGCGCTCATCCCAGTACCCGTCTTTAGGGTAAGAGAACTGTGCCTGCTGGTTAAAGTAGGCTTTCCATGCCGGATGGTTCTCACTCATTTTCTGCACCAACTTCTGCTGTTTCTTCTTCCCCAAGTACTGCCGCCATGGCCGCGTCACGAAGCGCCTGCTGAAGACCCAAGTCTTGTCGAACCATGTCATACAGTTCCTCTTTCTTGCTGGCGATACGTTCTCCTCGGAACTTATAGCGTCCCTCAAACAACTCTAGTGCAAGAGCAACATTCACAATGTCCTTAGCCATGTCGAAGTCGCCCTTCTTGTATCCCACTGTGTCAGCAAAATAGAAGTCTGCTTGTGCCACCTGCTGGGGGCGGTATGTCTTGTTCTTCATAACACGCATCTTGATGGTCTGACCAACACGGGTATCCAACTTGGAACCCTCAGCGATCCACTCATCACGGCGCACCTCTACACGAATGAAGTAGTAATAGTTCTTGGCCTTACCACCGGGAGTGGTACGGGGGTCACCGAACATGACACCGATCTTGTCACGCCACTGGTTGATGGCTATGAGTGTGCAGGGGCGGTCGTCCTCTGTCAAGGAACGACGTTGGGCCTTGGCACATTTCTTGAAGAAACGACTGAGGATCTGAGCGCCAGTAGCGACACTGGCCTCATCCATAGCCTTATTGACCTCGGTCTCTGTGACAAGGGCTGGAAGGCTGTCCAACACAACGCAGTCTACGGCACGGTTTGATACGGCTTTGAGAACAAGGTCTAAAGCGGCCTCCATCTCGTTCGTCTCTACGACCCATAGCCGGTCTAAATCCACCCCAAATGATGCGGCATATTCAGGTACATACTCTTCAGCCGCAACCCACAAAGCAAGATACTCAGGGTCTTTTGCTTGATTGGCGGCAATGGTCTTGTAGGCAATAGCCGTCTTACCCGACGACTCTTCACCCACGATCTCGTTCCACTGGTTGGATGCCCAACCACCGCCGAGGGCTAGGTCAAACGCCAGCACACCTGTTGTGGTGTGGGGGATTTCTTCCTTGGCGTCACTCCCCTTGATGAGTATGTCTTCTCCGTATTTCTTGTTGATTTCCGCTGCTAGTTCTTCGATTAGTGCCAGATTGTCTTTCACGCTTGTCCTTATGACCAGTTGGACTCCATGCCTTGTGCGTAGGAGCCGTTGTACCCACACTCAAAGCAGTGTGGGCGTGGCTGTTGCCCATTGACACGTGCGGCACCAGCCGCCATGCCTGAATAGGCTGTGTAGCCAGTCGTGCTACCGCAAGATGGGCACGCCATATGCCCCTCAGTGCGGTGCGCTTCACCCCCACGCCACAGACGCATAGCATCACTCATGCTGACTTCGGCGTTAGGGTCTCGGTTGGGGTCCAGTACCTCTTGGCGCTCCCCAGTTTGGAGAGGGACACCAGCCATAGATTGTTGTACAGCAGGTTGTTGCACCGGTTGCTGTACCGGTTGTTGAGTCTGTACGGGCTGAGGTTGTACAGGTTGCACAGTAATACCACGGGGTTGGGGCTGTTGTTGGCTGAGTTTGTTAGCCCACCACGAGGAACTATTTGTCATCGTCATCGTCCTCCAGCATAGACTGTAGGAAGGTAAGGATGTCAAGGTCCTTTATAGAGAAATCTTCACCTGTAGAGAGTTTGAACTCTGGAAGTTCTGGGGGGTTCTTGATCTCCAGAAGCCCCGCTTCTACCAGCGCATACACCACGGTAACCGCAAAAGAGGTCATACGATCTAGGTATGTAACCCCTTCGGTAGCCCCAAACTTATTGTCTGGGTCCATGTACTGGGTCATCCACCACGCTGAGTCTGCAAGGATTTCACCCGCTTCAGTCTGCTGTAAAGTCATCCAGAACTTGAGAATGTCACGAATCTCAATCTCTGCGAGGTCTTCAGACGGTGCAGTAAACCCACCCTCTTCAACAGCGATCTCGTGACCCTCTAACGGGGACATGTACAGATAGAAATTACGCTGTCGTTTACGTCTCTTCTCGGACTCATCTTGCATGGTTATCCCTTCGCCTCGGACCATGATCCTGCGTGGTGCGCTTCTACTTCAAGTGAAACACCCATGATAACCCTACCATTTCCCATGTACTCTTCGACCATGGGTTCCCACTTGTTGAGTTCGTCTACGGGAACGCTAATAACGATCTCGTCATGAACCTGTACTAACATCTTACACTTCGGGTAGTCCAGTACTGAGGACAGTTTGACCATGGCTTCTTTACAGATCTCAGATGCTGTGCCCTGAATGATGGCGTTGATCGCCTGCCTCTCAGAGCGTGACTTGGCAGCGAAGTCGTCAGATTCCAAGTCAGGAACACGGCGACGACGACCAGTCATAGTCTCTACATATCCCCTACGGCGACCTTCAGCGATGGCCTTGTTCTTCCACGCTGTGAGACCTGCGTAGCCTTTGTTGTAGTTCTCTACGACAACACGAGCCTCATCAAGAGATAACTGGCCGTTGGTAGAATCAACGAGACGCTTAGGACCACCACCATATCCCATGAGAAAGTTTGGCGTTTTCCCATAAATGTTGCGCTCCTCGCTAGTGATCTCTTCAGGTGGTTTGCCTAGGATAACACTGGCAGTACCGGCGTGTACGTCAATGTTGTTCTCAAAGATATTCAGCAGTGCAGGGTCTTGGCTGTACATAGCCATAATACGCATCTCAATCTGGCTGTAGTCGGCCACGATTAGGGTATTCCCCGGCTCTGCTACGAAGAGTCCACGCACCCGACCGTCACGTGGGATGTTCTGTAGGTTAGGGTCGCTGGCTGACAAACGTCCCGTGGCAGTACGTGACAGGTGGAACTGAGGGTGTAGTCGCCCCTTGTTCATCAACGGCATAAGCCCGTCAACGTAGGTGGACTTCATTTTCTTCAGTTCTGCGTACTCCATCAGGTAGTCGATAATGGGGTGCTGACCTTGCAACGACCTGAGGGAATCCTCGTCAACGCTGGGGTTACCCTTGGCTGTTGTCTTCTTTGGTTTTAGGCCAAGACCACCCTCACGCTTCTTGTTAAACAAGAACTCCACTTTGTGTGCATTGCTATCAGGGTTGAACCCGATGGGGGCGTAGTAGGAGATATCAGCCAATTTGTTGTTGATGTCAAGGTCTAGAGCCTTGCCCAACTTCTTGATCTCACGCTGGTTGACAGCGATACCGTTCATCTCCATCTGTGCCAGTACTGACAGCGTGTCACTGTCTAGGTACATGGCTTTCAGTAAACCATCATGGTTTTTGATGTACCGAGTCAGGCGCTGGTAAATGAGCCATGCCCACCTACAGTCATAGTGTACGTACCTACACGCCTTGCTAAACGGTTCGGTGGTTATCGTCTTACCGATCTTACCGTCCCTGTGATAGGGGTCGAAAGAGAACACACGTTCGATGATGGGGCCGAGGCTGTACGAGGACAGGTTCTCGTCAACGAGGTGCATCAGCACCATCGTGTCGATATACCGCCCCTTAGGTAGTACGCCCCCATAGTACTTTGATATGGACTTAGCGTCGAACTTGATGTTCTGGTTGATCTTCACGATGCCCTCGTCCATGAACAGCGGCTCAAGAGCGGTGAACACTTGTTCCTGAGTCAGTTGCTCTGGGGCTTCGGTGAACGTAGCCGGAATGAAGTACTTAGACCTAGCCATGGACTCCTTACCAGAAGAAAGGATAGCCCTATGACCCTCGGGGGGTATGGTTGACCCGTCTCCACGCTGCTCTTTGACAAGCACTTCTCCGTTGGGGTGCCCCATCGGGATAGCCCACGACTTACCTCGTGTAGCAATACCAATCCAGAACACCTCGTTACGTAGTGTGTCTAGCGCCAGATTGCCACGCCACTTGTCTTCAATAGCCTGTCGTGACTTCTGGACAACTGTGGGGTGGTCGCTCTTCAGCGAGGCTTGCTTAGCCTCCCACTCATCTTCCACAATTTGCATGATGTCAGGGTGACGGTCGATGTGACCACGTGTCTCTACGTCAAAAGAGAACGCACCCTCTGCTTTTACCGTATCGACAATTGTCGATATCTCGTCTAGAGACAGAACGGCGGGGGCACTAGGCCCCCGCCGTCCGCTCGCACTGTTGGGTTCCAAGGCTCAGTTGTAGTCCATGTCCTCAGCGGCAACACCCTGTAGGGTCGTACGGCTGGGGATCGGGACAATACTGGCATCGTATGCCTGCTCTTTCAGGCTGTCGATGTCGTCCTCGCTGAGGGGGGCGATACCCCACTCTTCCTCAAGGTCACGGTCACGCACCATCTGATGGTTGGTTTGTGATGTCGGTCCCTTACCACTACGGGAGACTGCCCAGTAGTGCTTGGGAAGTGGCCCCTGTCGTGGGTCTTGATGGAAGTTCTTGAGGCTGTCGATCACACGAGGGCCTACTTCGTAGGAGCGTACAGCGCTGTCGCCATCCTCGTTGAGGAGAATAACATTGAAAGCGAACCGTGCGCTCGGACGATGGCCTGCGTCGCACAACGGGCATCCCTTGGGGGACATGTCTGCGATGCAAGTGAATGACTTCTGCCCTTGACGTTCTACCCAGTGTTGGCGGTAGGAGGTGTAAGGCTCATCCTCTAGGAACTTCACGATGACGGGCTTGTCATCAATCTTCAGACGCTGAGCGTAGGGGCTGTCGGCTTGCTTAGTGCTGTCGACATTGCCCCAGCCACGCTTAATGACTCGTCGTGCCTCAGCACGATCTAAGTCAGTGTCGTCGTCACGGACAGCAACTGCGCCCGTGTCTTCATCGTCATCGAATCTACCCATGTCGGTAACTCTTTTCTCTTGTCAGTGTCGTGGATAATTGTCTTTGATGTGTTTCCGAAAGCCTTCCCAATCAGGAGAGTTTGGGTCGTCAATCTGAAACGTCATCATAGCCTCTACAAGGAAGACAAGTTGTGCTTCGCTGTAGAGTCTCCGACCTTTTACCGCCTTACCGGGGACTGTCTCCCCTCGGGGGGCTGGGGTACGGAAACTTGCTGGTGGTAGCCAGCCGTTGGCTTCCCATTTCCTAATGGTAACGGGTTTCCTGTTGAGTGCCATTGCCAACACGCCGATGGTGTAGAACTTCTTCACCTGACCGTTGACTAGGTACTCAGAGGACTTTAGAGACTGTAGCCACTCATGTTGGCGGCTGTCAAGGACCTTCCCCCGGTTTCTCGGGGATGTGCTACCGGGGAAGTCCGGCCCTTCCGCCATATGCTGTCCGATCTTGGAAGGGATACCGTTAAAAACGTCTAGCGGATCTGTACTCATTGCATGTACCTACTGGCTTTCTTGAAAGCGCCACGGCGAGTGCGAGCATTGAATCTGTACAAGATTCTGTTGCGGTGAACGTCTACACGATGGTTGAGCCAGCCTATCTTTGTGTACTCGTAGGTGGGTTCCATCAGTAATCGTAGTTCTCTTCTTCAACGGGTTTCATAAAGGCGTAGGAAATGGGGGGCGTGTCATGTAACTCTTGAAACGCTTCTTCCAAACCTTCTTCGTGGCGGTTGTCGTAAATATAGCCTACCAGCGCATCCTCGTCAAGGACCTCCACGGTGCGTGACACCTCATTCCAGATACCACGCTCTCTGGCCCATTCTTCGGCCTTAGCGAGGTTGAGGGTCTTCTTACCCTGTCGGCGCTGACGCTGAAGCAAGTACTTACCAGCAGGAAGCCACTGATGTCCTTTGTCATCCTCGTCACCCTGCTTCTCTACTAGGGCGTTGAGTTGCTTCTTGTACTCACCAATGATCCTCTGTAGCACCTCAACGTGGTTCAGGTGTTGCATGTACTCGGATGTGATGCGTTCGATGTCTTCGCTCATACTCGTGATTCTCTCAGAAAGCCACTCAAGGTGTCAAGGGATAGATCCATACTTCCATCATTGTCGTGGTGCTTGCCGTCGATGAACGCCTCATTGACAGAGCGCTTCACCTGAAGCATCTCGTATTGACGCTCTTCGATACTGCCCTGCATCACGAATGTGGCAATGGTTACGTGGGGGAACTCGGAGGACAAGCGAATGATGCGAGCCTCTCGCTGTTCTAGTTTCCCGCTACTCCATGGCAGGTCGTAGGAGATTAGGTAGTTAGCCATAGGTAGGTCAACCCCATATCCACCGGCGTCCGACGACAGGAACAACCGACAGTTGGGGTCGGTAGCAAACTTCTGCTTCGATGCGTCTCTAGCCGCGGCATCCATACCGCCCATAAACAGCACACTGTCAGTCATGTTAGAAGTGGCCTTCTGAATAAGTCGTAAGTTCTCTTTGAAGAAGGAGAAGAGAACAACTTTGTTTTGGGGGTCCTCTGATAATGTGGATTCGATGTACGCGATGCAGGCGTCCAATTTGGGAGTGGTATCAACACCTGATACCCACCCCATATGCGCTATATCATGAGCATATTGGCTTCCATCCTTCACATTTGGGTCAGCGTACTTCTGGGCTGAGATCCTCACCAACTCGGGATTATCACATAACATCCGCAGTACAGTCAGGCGTGACATTATTTGCCCCTGCGCCTCATCACCGTCGCCACCGTTGTAGTGCGCCCACAGACTAAACGCTCCTTTACCCTTACCCATAGCCTCGCTGATTTTGGCTAGAAGATCGTTAGATATCTGCCTGTAGAGGGTGGCTCCCCTATTATCAAATGGTACGGGTACAACCTGATGAATGATGTCAGGTAACTGGTCCTTGATGTCGTCGCGGGTTTTACGGATCATACACTCCTTCATCACCCGGTGCATCTTGTCCAAGTTGCGGTATCGCATGGGTTTGCCCCATGTATCGCGGACTATGAATGTCCTATCGAATGTCTTGAAGTCACCCAGAACCTGCTTGTCGACGAACTCCATGATGCTGAACAGTTCCTCGGGGCGGTTCTCAATAGGCTGGCCGGTAAGGGCGAAGCGATAGGGCACTGTACGCCCTACCTTTTTCAACAGTTTCGACCGCTTGGCTGTGCGGTTCTTAATCATGGTGCTCTCGTCAATAACGACGGCTTGAATGGTGCCGATCTTGTCGACGTCGTTAGCCAGCGTTTCTGCATTGACGATGACATACCTACTGTTCAGAGACATGCGCCACTGACCGTCACGTTTAGCCTTGGTGCCGTCAATAACAGTGGCTTTAGCGTCAGTAAACTTGGCTATTTCTCGCAACCACTGGAACTTGAGAGAAGCGGGGACGACAACTAAACACCGTTCTACCTCCCCTTCTTCATGTAGGGATTCAATTGCGCCCAACGTCGTGGGTGTCTTACCTGCACCCATGACCATACCCAGCAGCATCTGACCACGGTCGACCATGCGCTCGACCGCTTCTTGCTGGTAAGGCCATAGTGTTCCCTTAAACATATACTGAAGTGACGCTCGCTATTCCCTTAATAATCTGACCATCTGTCATATCGCCCAAGTCCTTGACCTCATCGCAGTACTTCCAGTATTTAGTCCCCCGCCTAAACGAGGGAAGCGATTTGGCTAAACGCTTAGTCTCTATACGGCCTGTTTGGTCATTATCTAGTGCGATAATAACCCCGTCAAACCGGTCTGATAGTAGGTTGATCTGTTTTGTGGAGATATTGGCCCCAAATGACGCCACGGCAGAGATATCAGATCCACCGTATACGCTATGAAACCGCACTACATCTAAGGGAGATTCTAGCAGAAGAGCAGTGGGACCGAACGCACGTTCGATACCAAATACGGTATCACCCTTATGTACACCCTCAGGGTGGTTACGCACCCAGCCAGTCTTCTTGAGTTGCCACCCCCACAGTTCCCCTAGCGGAGATACGATAGGTATAACAGTGGCCTTGCGTTCGTCGTCCCACTTAATGCCGTACCTACGAGATGTCTCCTCATCTAGCCGACGATGCCGAAGCATCTTGTCAGGTAGAGGTTGGAAACGGCTGTACTGTCCCCAGTCTACTTGGGGGCGTACCTCGTGAACCTCTTGCTCTTCAGCAGTCAGTCTCTGTAGACCGGAGGTAATGAGGTGTGACTGGATACTCCATAGAGCAGAAGGATCGTCAGTTAGTTGGCTGACGAGCATAGACAGGTTGCCACGGGCACCGCAGGAGAAGCAGTACCACAGGCCACTATCAGAGTTTAGATACCACGAGTAACGAGAACTTTCACGACCTTTAGTTAGGTGGTGTACCGGGCACCGCCCGTTGATCTCGTCGTTCTGCACACGGTGTACCTCTACACCTAGACCCGACAGGACCTCAGTCAGGTCGTCGCTGTGACTCATACTCTGCGAGTGTTTCTCGTAGTTTCCTAATGTACTGAGCCGCTTCTCTCAACAACGAGATCTCTGGGGTACTCATAGATGCGTACTCCAGTCGCTCAACGATGTCCATATCAGTCGAATGATGGGTCAATTTCGTCCACCTCGTAAACTTCCTCAAATTCCATGGTCTGCCAATCCCACTTGACGTGGACTTCGGCATGGGGGGCAGTTCGTGCCTCCACTACACGAATAATGGCTTGGTCATCTAGGTCAGGGTTACGTTCAACACCCAGCACGAGGTCTGCGTCTTGGACGAATGATGAAGTGTAGCCGATGCTGTCGGCGGTGATTGCTCGCGTACGCTTGTTGTTAAGTTTCCACGACAACACCTGCGAAGTACCTACGATAGGTATATCAAACCGCTGTGCGAGGCGCTTCACTCCACGAGTAATGTTTGTCAGAGCCTGCGGCGATCCTTTTGGCTCACCGTTCTCATCATCCATCAGATACATACCGTCGATAAACACGGCGTCAGGCTGGTACTCCTGAATCTTGTTGCCGATAGCGCTAATGGTCGTGAGACTGCTGGAGTCCTCCGACATCATGAACGGTTGCATGTTCTTCATCATCCGCATGGACTTCTCTAGGCGGTCGAACTCTTTGTCCGACATCTGTCCGCTGAGGATGCGTTCGTACGGAATCTTGGCGATAAGAGAATAGAACCGAGACCTCTGCTCCGCTACCGACATCTCAAAGGAGATAAACAAAGGAGTAAGTCCATGGCGGTGGCAAGCATTAGCCATAATCAACTCAAAGAGAGACTTACCACGCTTAGGCTCACCTACCATAACGACGAACTGTTGGGGGCGCAGGCCGTAGGTCACTCTGTCCAGACCAGCAAAGCCCGTGGGGATACCTTGCAAGGCGTTGGGGTTGTCTTTCATCTCCCGGTACATCTGCAACTGCTCTTCCCAACCTTCGATGATGTTGAAGTCACGTAGGCGGGCAGTGTCAGCACTGGCCGACTGGAGACCCTTGGCGAGGATAGCGATGGCCTCGGACACGTTGTCCTTGTCAAGTGGTGCCATGGCGTCGCTGATAGAGGATGCCACGGTACGAGTACGGTAGGCGTCGATGAGTTCCTTGAACAGACCGCTGAACGACTCAGCAGTCGTATCCACGATGTCGATGTCACCGTAAGCCGTATGAAATGCCCTCTCGCTGGGGACATTGCCGTGTTCGTTGTTGTAGTTCAACACCCATTGGTAGATGCTTTCCCAGTCGCCGGAGAAGTACATGGGCTTGATACCCGACTTCACGGCTTCGTTGAGGGATTGCTCCTCAATAACCTTGCTAATTACTAGGTGCTCAATAGATGCCATTAGATTCCAAACGTCCCATCTGGGAGGGCGACCGTGGCCCTGAACCCGAGTATTGCAGCGTCCTCTTCATAAGGAGTGAAGAGGGTGTGTACGTCACGGTTGTACTTAAAGTCGTCTCTCAACGTGTCCAAGTCAGGGTAGGCGTACACGCTCACATTGATGCCCTTACGTGCGAGCCAGTGCTCAACGGATTCCACGAGGTCATCCTCGTAGTACGTGTATACCTCTACCCCTAGGTCTAATTGATTGACCATGTGGTACACCGATTTTAGAGGCATCTCGTTGACACGCCAGCGTCGTACTTCCTGCTTAACCCACTCGTCGTCGGTCAACTCCTTGTCACGACGAAAGAACCGGCGCTTAGGTGGTTCTTCCTGACGTGTAATCAGCAAGTCCTCAAACCAACAGGCGATGTGCTTGTGGACTGTGGGAGCGATGTCACCTTTTTCCACGAATTACCTCATGGTCAAAGTCAGCGAGAGGGTTGGCTAGTCGGGAACCGTACCGGTTCTTAATATCTTGAATGGACAGGCGTGAAGTAATGATCGTGGCCTTACCCTTGTCGTACCTCTTACGGATTAGGCTACCCAACTCATGCTGTGCGAACCCTAGGTCCTCGCCGTATTTGGGGCTGAGGCGCTCCTCGCCTAGACCGTCGATGACTACGATGTCAAACACTGCCTTGACGTATTTCACGATGTGTGGGCTGGAGTACATCTCGGGGAGATTGCCGTCAGATGTATCAAACGAATCCTTAAGCATCTCAATGTAATCATCTGCCTCAATCCACCTCCCAGAACAGTTGTGCTCAGATACTAAGTGCTTCAAGGTACTTGCGGCTATCAAAGACTTGCCACACCCTGAGGGTCCCTGAATGAACAGGTTAGGTAGGTCTATCTTGTGGGGGCAGTGGTGCCACCCGTCCATGTTTTCGTAAATACGCTTCGGGATGTGCATGTGGTGCAGGCGTTCATCTTTAGGACGATTACGCCACCACGCCTCGCTCTTCCATTCCAACGGTGTGCTGTAGTTCACCAATTCTCCTTGTTACGTCTGATCGGGATAGCAATAATGGCCTGCTTGACAGTCTCGTGCTTCTTTCTGATGCTCTTTGGAGACCGCCCCGACGAGGCCAGTTCTTTTGGAAGAGTGATACTAGCAAGTGCCTCATGGAGTTGTCCAGTATCTCTCTCATGGGTTCCGAGATTCCATGCGATGAGTTCTTCTAAAGCGGCAAGTCGGTCGGATGTATACGGCTCTGGGTCATCAGTGCGGAGAATATCTGCCACTACCTCAGGGTATCTCAATAGGGCTTCCTCACAGTACAGCAACACTGCCTTACGCATCTCACGGGTATCGGAGAACAGACCGTCGTTGGGCATACCGTCTAACAACCACTGTAGTACCTCATCGTCTTTGGTCACATCCGCATCGAACATCAGTTCGTTCTGCACGTCATTGGTACAGAACAGTGGTGCTGGCATGGCAACCTGACCTGCCGATGATTGGTAAAAACGATCAATGACGTCCTTGAGTATGTCAGCGCTAAAACCCTGCTTCAAGCGTCGTGAGAAGAAGATGTTCAACATACTCTTGTCATCCTCGTCACAACGCTGACTCATACGCATATCACGGTGGTATGCGAAGTAATTCGTCAAGTCCCTAACGGGGCGACTGACGTATCGATTACGTGGTGCGGTGTCTGTCCAACCCATATCTTGCTCCTCTGGATCTGCTCCGAATGTTGGCATTTATACCCCTGCATGAGGAACGGCCCCCCGGTTTCCCGAGAGGCCGTTCACCCATACCGTTGAAAGAGACACCATCCCAAGGTGCCCACAGTTATAGTACCAGTTAGTGACAGCCCTGTCAAGTATCACTCAGATAACGCCTTCAACATCCACAGGCGAGCCTGCCCGAGAACAAGGTGCGCCATGTCAGTGTTAAACCCCGGCTTTTGATGTTGCTGGAAGTCGTGAATAAGGTTGACTAGTTGAGTTCCCCATTCAGTAGGGTCAACAAACTGTACGGTAGGGGGATCGACCTCACCGGCGATAACGGGGGTGTCGTCCTCAACTGGGGCTGGGTCATCGGTTTGTACGTCTTCAACCTGACCAAACAACTCTTCGATGATGCCGCTCTTGGTCTTAGCCGAACACCCTATGCGCTCGCCGTACCGCTTGACTGCGCCCGCCGTCATGACCTCCAACTCGTCACGGGTAAAGCGGGTGTCATCCTCTTCTTCGTCGCTTTCCGCAGGTGCCGGTTCTGGCTCTGGCATCTCATAGTCAATGACGATGGGGGCAAGACCATTGCTGAGTTCCTTGACCTGCACGCCCTCCTTAAGGTGATCCATGACGTATTGGATTAGGGATGGGGTGGCGTCGTTCTCGTCGTCATCCCACAAGAACAATACTTCGTCGGCTTCCTTCAGCATGGCGTCGACGGGATGACGGCTCTGTGTGACTACACAGTTATCTGCATCACGGAAATGCCGTGTAACTTCCTGCTCGGGGCGGTGGTACAGACTGAACTGAATCTCGTTGTCCAGCAAATACCCATAGACGGTCTCCATAGCCTCAGGCATGGGGCGTCCGAACCAGCCGACCATAATGGTGTCGTCAGGAGACAACACATCGTTCAGTGACTCTTTAATGGCGGCTTCGCTAGCGGCTCCGGTGCCAATGATGGCGTACTTCATAACTCTCCTTCGTGGACGGGAGAGTTACCCTACCGCCCTACTCAGGGAGTCGTCAAGTAGGTGTCAATGGCGCTCTGCCCGGGGATGGCGTCAGTCGCCACAACGGTGTAGTAATCCTGTAGTGTCACGGGCAGTGCGCTGGCGAAGAAGTTAATCAACAGCGCCCGAGTACGTTGATATTCCTCGCTGTAGATAGAAACTGATTGATATGAGTTACCGTTATTCTCACCCTCATAAGACCAGCGGTAGTCGCTGACTGTGTCACCATTTTCATCTACAATCCATCCACCGCGAGTGCTACTGCCGTCAAAGTACTCACCGATATGGTTGCGCTCAGCCAATAGTGACGACAGTTCGTAGGTAGTGACAGAACCTAGGTCCACCAAGAACTCGATAAACCCGATAGTCCATTCGTCAGTTGTCGATAGGTTATCTTCTACGGTAATGCCTGCGGCTGGGGAGTCCCCTGCGCGTGTCAGAGTAGTGGATCTTCCGATGATGTTTCCGGTCTCATCTACCAGTCTTGCCCACTTCAAGGCACCTGTCCCCACGGCACTGTGTACGGAGAAGTACACCGTATCATCTTCTTTGACCGGAATGGGGCAGTCGATATGGAACATGACGTGAGTAACGCCGACGGAAGCCCCTGTTCCCTGAGAGACATACGAAGCACCCGTGTTTGTGTAGGAACCTGAGTACGAAGAGTAGTTCGTAGCGGAGAAGGCGTAACCCGACACTCCAAATGCGATGTCCCCTGCGGAGTCGGTGTACGCAACAATGTAGTCATTAACGTCAACAGGGATGCCCTCAAACGTAGACGCTGACGCTGACGTCCAGTACATACCGGGTAGGTACTCATCCAGTGTAGGCGGGTAAGTATCCTCATCGTTAGCGTCGTAGGTCGTTGGGTCGTAATTACCCTGAGAGTAGATAAGTCGCTGTGACTCACACTCGTGCGCCGGTCGGTGCGTAACGGTGCAGTTAGTGATATTGGCGTCTCGGGGATCGGTGATGTAGTTGACACGCTGTGAGTAGAAAGTTATCTCACGATTAGCCGTATCCACAGACAGGTTGCTTCCAGACAATGCCCTACCATAAGCCTCAATTCCTTCAAGCGTACCTTTAGAGCGCCTTAGGTACCCGATGTCGTCAAGGATGGCTCTGATACGGGAAGAGTTGATAAGGGCAGAGTTAGCGCCCACACCAATGGTACGTGCAATGGCGTCTAGCACTTCGGTATTTGCTGACGTTGGATCACGAGACACCATCACGTAGTCGATAAGGGTTCGTGTGGTATCCATTTCAAATCCGAAAATAGATAAGAACTTAAATAGGGGGCCGACGTAATTACCCGCAGGCAGGCATCCCAGTTCTTTTACGGCGTAGTCCGACGTTGGATCAATGTATTCACCAATAGATTGGTCTTGTTGGCGATAGTACTCCGGTATCCGGCTCCATAGCAGCAATGTCGACTTATAGTTCTCGGGGACAATTACCTCAACACTCGCCGCTGGCTCGTAGTAGTCATCCCCAGCAGTGGATTGGTACCGCACAAACAGGGTGTAGTAAGCCCACTGACCGCCTACCAACTCATTCTGTGTGTACGTGAACGACGTAGAACCTTCGGACAAGACGGTTCCAGAAGAAATAGTTGCTGCTGGCCCGTAGGGTGAATAGACCAGCAAGGTCTCTGATGGGGCAGGGTTTTGTCCTAGAGCAACCAGTGGAGCACCCCAGTTAATCTGCACAGTTCCGTACGTGACAGGGAACGCCTCTAAGTAACTTTCGACATACTCAATCGGTGGTAACTGATAACCGTCAGAACGCAGCGAAGCGTCTGAGTCACGATCTGCGGCGTATGTCCACGTACCAGCAGAGGCAGAGTTACCAGCACTAGCGGCGGTGTCGTACGTATCGGTATCAAACCGAACATATGAACCTCGGTCAACAGTACTACGACGAAGGGTAAAAGATACGCGAGCCATTACGTGCTGGTGATGCCGCCAACGACGGTGACATTCACCGTTCCTTTCTTAGGCAATTCATAGTCACCAACAGTAATGGTGGTCTGTGTGGATTGCGGAGATGCATCGTAATGATCTAGTACGGTGATATTTGCGTAGTCAACGCCCCGCACTCCCATAATACCCCGGTACAAACGGCCTAAAGAGATTGTCTGACCGAACCGCACGTTGTTAAAGTCAAAGATGCTGTCAATTACTGCCTCTACGTCCCGTTGTACGTACAACGCCACATACGAAGACAATACGTTTACAGTTACTACGACGTCAATGGGCTTCCAAGTAATCGTTGAAGCAGCAGTAACATCAACACCTAGCATGGAGCGAGGCGTAAGCGTAGACACGATGGAGTCTTGAGTAACGGCGTCTACTGTCTGAGAGGTATCGGTGGTCGTGAGATAGTCATTAGACCTATCGGTCTGTGCGTACACGGTGACGCTAGCATTACCCGCTGAAGCGCCTCCAGCGGGGTTAGGTGTGTACTGAACTGCGGCCTTCTGTACTCCGTCTACGCTCAGAGCGAGGTTCGTGTAGTCGTTTAATGTAACTGCACGGTTCTGCGAGGCGATGATAGACGGGACAGTGTTACGCATCGACTCAATTGACTCTGCCTCACGACCACCAGAGAGAGCAGAAGATGACACGATAGTCACATTTTCGGGGGTGCTCTCTCGGAAAGCAGTGACGGAGTTAGCAGGTAGGTTGCCCAATGAACCGCTTGAGTAGGCATATGTAGCGGTAATGATGGAGTTAGCCGGGGGCACGAAACCGCGACTAGCGGTACCGAACAGTACTTCCAGATACCCCAGCGGCGTAGTGTTGAGAATGAACACACGTTCCCCCGGCACTGCGTCTGTCAGGCGGACGACACGGCGGTAGTTAGTGGGCGTTACGCCATCCTCGTAGACGGTAATCACAACCGAGTCTTTGACGGCATTGAGATTAGCCAATCGATAACGCTGGGCCTCTACGCCGGTCGAAGAGTTAGTCAACGTCTCTGCTGGGGATGAGACGATTACACCTTCAGAAACACTCACCGTAGTGCTTGAATTAGCACTAAGAGTAATTGCTTCCCGTGAATACAACTGGTAAGTAGCACCGTCGTAACGTGCAACAAACCGCGTGTACTGAGGTAGTGACACTGCCGTACCGCTGTTATTAAGAACCACGGTACCCCTTGCGCCTGTTCGACTAGCGGGATCGTAGTCGAACAGTCGTGCATATGCCAGTACCGACTCACGTTGGGTAGCAGTTGGTAGGAATACCTCACCAGCAGCACGGTCCACGTAGTAATGCAGTACGTCACCCATCTGTGACCATAGGTCTACCAGTACCATACCGAAATCGGCTTGGTCTCTGTCTGTCCATTCGGGGGCAATTCGTCCAGCACGAGCCAGCAGATCAGCCTTGATCGTGTTGTAGTCCCTACTGGAATAGTCAAAGGATGGCATTAGAGCGGACTTTCTTCTGTAAGTTGGCTAGTAACAGTAAACGTCAGCGTTTGCGCTGGGCTTAAAGGCAACGAATAGATGACCGTGATTTCCGCTGTGCTTTCGTAAAACTCATTTTGACGTATAGAGATGTCGTGGATAGACACCCCAGATACCCTGTCTTGAAGTTCCATAATAGCATCTGTCTTGAAGTCAGCCTCTACTAGATCGTCAATCGACTCAAAAAGAAGTGAGTAAAGACTCGCCCCGTAATTAGGTAGCCCCATACGTTCCGGGGGGCTGGTGGTTAGAACATCAACAATCTTTTGACGAACAATAGCGTCATAATTGCGTGTTGATACAACACGTCCACCAGAGAACCTAAATGGAATAGAGATACTTTTCACTCATGCCCTCAGAACATCTTTGCCCAAGTCTTCGGACCGACAATACCGTCTGCAAGAAGACCGTTCTTGCGTTGCCATGCCTTGATACGGCGCTCGCTGGCTGGTCCAATCCACCCGTCTTGCTTGGCACCAACGACTTCCTGCACCATCTTGGCGTGCTCACCTCGGCTACCGCGCTTGATCGGTTCTCCGGGGTAGGCGTCATCCTTGATATCAGGAGAGTCTTTAGGGGTGTCACCGTGCTTACAGTTCTCTGAGTGCTCTTGCGATCCGGGACCCCAAATACCGTCTACATGCTGATCGTGCTCAGCCTGCCATTTCTTGACGGCCTCTTCAGTCTTAGGACCATAATTACCGTCTGCTTTAGCGCCGACGATCTCTTGAACCTCCTTGACTTCAGTGCCCTTGCTCCCAACTTGAAGCCATGGCTTCTTACCTGCGGGGGCCTTAGAGACCTTCTTGGCAGGGGCTGGCTTTACGGCAGCATCTCCCAACTTATCTTTGAAGAAGTCGATGTAGTGCTGGGGATCATCTGCCCACTCATTTGACGCCTCGATGTGTACCCAATCGCCGCCGGGTGCACCGCTGAAGGCTTTCTTGTCATAGACAAGCCAACCGTTATTACCATTGTCCTTACGATTGCACAACCAGCCACGGCCCCATGGCGCTGGGTAGTAGTCGAATACTGCTTCGATACCCAGTTCATAGGCGTTATCTACTAGCCAATCAATCATACGACAGGCATCTGCATAGTCACCAGTACCACGATATGGCGCACCACGCCAACTAAGGTCACCGGCTCTACCCGTGGCGTGGACAGACATAGAGGACTTACCGCGCTTGGGCCTTACCCCATAAGTACCGTTATTCCAGAGGCCGAAATGGGCTTCAAGAAGATCGATGAGGGTCTCAAACCCGGCGCGCTTACCATCGGCTGTCCTGTCATACCCCGTATAAGGCATGTTAGCCATCTAGATCACTCTCCAAGGTTGACAGCGCTGGCCGAGGTGTCACCGACTGGACCCTTAGCAGCAGCAACGGACTTAACGACCGAGAGACCAGCGGCAACGGCAGCGGCTTTTAGAGAGTCGCCAATGCCAACCGATAGGATGTCGACAGCGTTAGTACCAACGAGTGCAACGAGCGTCTGTGCGAAAGTTGCAACAGCGCGTTCAGCAACGTCTTTAAGGAACTTTGGTTCAAACATGGATACCTCCATAGATGTATCGGACATACATACCCTACCATACCGGTAAGAGGTTATTGCGATATCTAGTTTCTGGTTATCTTTGCTCCCAGAAATGCTTCGTCGATCTCGTCCGCCGTCAAATCGCCGTCAATAGCGGCGGCGGCTAGGCGCTGAGCGACATTGGCTACGGCCACAAAACCTGCTAGTAATGCGGCTTTGTACATAGGGATATCACCAATGATGGCCGCACCGGAGATAATACTCAGGGCTGAGGCAGTGAAAGTAGCGAATAAGCGAATACCGATGTCGCCAGCAATACGTACTTTACTCTTCATCTGAGCCACCCCAGATGGCGAACCCAATCATGTGGGCCACAATGGATGCACCACTGATCCACAGTGCGTATTTTAGGACATCTCCCGAGAGTGTGATTAGTACTAAAGCCGTACCAGATACCGTCCATACGAGGGCATACCCCTCTTTGAAGAGTTTCTTCAGCATCAGCGTCTCCTTCTGCCACCTCCTGTGGGGGCGGCGGCGACTGCCGAAATGGAGGCTGTTACAGCGACAACAGTTCTTCTGGTCCCTACATCAATCTTTGAGCCAGTGGGGACGTACGTATCAAACGATCCCTCAAACACGTTTACTTCGCTCTCAAATTCCTCTTTAACCTCGTCTGGAGCCTCGGATAGAGCCGCACTGACGGCCTCTAGAGTCTCCTCATCAAGGCTGTCGAAGTCCTCATTGTCAATCACATTGTGGAGTACTTCTACAGTTATTTCATCTTCGTCACTCAACAACTCGCCCATTGACTCGGCAAGTTCTTCGTTCTGTATACGAGTAATCATAGCCGCCACAGCAGGAGCGGGGGCTGGTTTAGGGGGTTCAGTCGTAGTTGTGGTGCTTGTTGACGAGGTGGTGGTCGTTGAGGTGGTTGTCGTTGACGGCACCGTCGTGGAAGTGGTCGAAGTAGAAGTCGTCGTAGAAGTCGTCGTAGAAGTCGTCGTAGAAGTCGTCGTTGGGGGGACTGTCGTAGTCGTGGTTGTTGACGTAGTCGATGGCGGCGGCGGTGGAAGCGTTGTCGTCGTGGTGGTTGTAGTGCTTGTTG
>Ga0222719_10000154_pt1 | contig 68307 bp, 59 predicted proteins | sample C33_34DmetaG_FD_165039 | JGI IMG/M metagenome (GOLD analysis project Ga0222719, IMG submission 165039) | Estuarine water microbial communities from San Francisco Bay, California, United States - C33_34D | ecosystem: Environmental > Aquatic > Marine > Unclassified | place: USA: California...
GTTTAGTGCTCCTTTTTATTAACGATGATTTTTCAGTTAGATATGTAGCTGAAAACTCTAATACGCTTTTGCCTGATCGTTACAAAATCAGTGCAGTCTGGGGCGCACATGAGGGCTCATTATTATTATGGGTATTAATACTCGCTTTTTGGAGCTTCGCCGTATCGATGTTCAGTTCTAAGCTTCCAATACAGATGGTAGCTAGAGTGCTTGCTGTGCTTGGGTTTATCAGTGTGGGCTTCTACCTGTTCATGCTCTTTACTTCAAATCCCTTTGATAGAAGCCTCCCTTTTTTTCCTACTGAGGGAGCTGATTTAAATCCACTATTACAGGACGTCGGCTTGATATTTCACCCCCCCATACTTTATATGGGCTATGTTGGGCTCTCTGTCGCCTTCGCGTTTTCTGTTGCTGCATTACTAAACGGCACTATAGATTCTGCATGGGCCCGTTGGGTGAAACCTTGGACCTTAATTGCCTGGATGTTTTTAACATTAGGTATTTCATTGGGAAGTTGGTGGGCATATTACGAGCTCGGCTGGGGAGGTTGGTGGTTTTGGGACCCAGTAGAGAATGCCTCCCTCATGCCATGGTTAGTTTGTACAGCTTTAATCCACAGTCTCTCTGTTACCGAAAAACGTGGTGCATTTACAAGCTGGACATTGTTACTTGCAATTATGGCCTTTTCTCTAAGTTTACTAGGTACCTTTTTAGTCCGATCTGGGGTTCTTACATCTGTACATGCTTTCGCAACTGATCCTGCTAGAGGTATTTTTATTCTTATTTTTCTTATAGTTGTGATTGGGGGCTCCCTTTTATTATTTGCTTTTAAGGGCCCTACTAAAAAATCTCCATCTAAATTTTCCGGTCTATCTAAAGAATTATTTATATTAGCTAATAATCTAATTCTTATTATTATAACCGCTGTTATTCTTTTAGGAACCTTATACCCATTAATAGCAGACGTTTTGGGATGGGGTAAAATTTCAGTAGGGCCTCCTTACTTTAACCTATTTTTTGTGCCACTAACCTTGCTTCTTGGATTATTGATGCCAGTTGCCTCGATTCTTAGATGGAAAAAAACACCAAGATTAAACATACTTAAATATTTTAATGGACCTTCAATTTTATCTGCAATTATAGGAGGATCCTTACCATTAATGCATGAGTCATATGAGCCAATTGCAGTAATATCTATATTTATATCTTCGTGGATTATATTAATCACTTTAAGGGATATAGGACATAAATCTTCCGCCAAAGGTTCTATCTTAGATGGTCTAAAGCGAATAAAAATTAGCTATTGGGGGATGGTGACTGCACATATCGGTGTTGCAATATGTATTATTGGTGTTGGCTTGACAAGCGTTTATAGTGTCCAGCGTGATGTCCGTATGTTGCCTGGGGAAACCATCAGCTTAGCTAATTACCAATTTGAGTTTGTTACAATAGAGCCCTATGAAGGACCCAACTATATTGCAGATCAGGCTACAGTGTTAGTAACGAAAAAAAATTCTATGATTGCTCTGCTTAAACCCCAAAAAAGAAGATATTTCTCTAGTGGGCAAACTATGACAGAGGCATCAATAGATAGCGGTATATTCCGTGATCTCTATATAGCATTAGGTGAACCCCTTCAAGGAGATGCATGGGCTATTCGAATATATATTAAACCTTTTGTAATGTGGATATGGATAGGAGCTTTATTTATTGCAATGGGGGCAGTGTTAGCATCACTTGATGGGCGTTTTAAAAAAAATTCAATAGGATTGATGAATAAGATTGTATAAATTTTCAAACCGTCGAAAGCTTCATTTTTTTTGAATTTTTTTATTTATCTAATATCTCAAAAATAAATTTAATATGGTGCAATTAGTGAATAAGTTGAAATTTTTTTTACCTCTCACCATTTTTACTGGAATCACTTTTTTTCTTATCATTGCTCTGGATCGAGATCCAAACTATATGCCATCAACATTACTTGACCGACCTGTACCAACGTTTTCTTTAAGTGTTTTAGGTAATGAGAATGAATATATAGACGAAAAAGTATTCATAGGGAAACCGTCATTACTAAACGTATGGGCAACATGGTGCTTTTCATGCAGGATCGAACATCCCTTTTTGCACCAGCTCTCATTACAAGGTATACGGATAATAGGCTTAAATTATAAAGACAATACTTTGAAAGCGAAGAACTGGCTTGACGAAAAAAAAGATCCATACGTTCTTAGTTTGGTAGATCAGAAAGGTATATTTGCGATGGATCTCGGTGTTTTTGGAGCACCGGAGACTTATATGATTGATAGTAGCGGTATAATTAGGCATAAGCATGTTGGTATCATAGATGATCTTGTTTGGAATGAATCCCTGATGCCCATATGGAAAAGTTTGAGATAGAATTTAGTATTAAATTACTAGGAAATTAACAACCACAAATATATTATTTTTAGCTGAGTGATGGGAGAAAAAAATGGCTCGTGAAGATTATGAAAAGGGTATAAGTGTTCGTCGAAGGGTCATGGGGGACAAGTTCGTTGATAAGGCAATGAGTAAAGAAAAAGATTTTAATGTGCCGGTACAAGATTACATTAATGAACACTGCTGGGGTGCAATATGGAGCAGACAAACACTGCCTCTTAAAACAAGGAGCATCATTACTGTAGCAGTACTAGCTGCTTTGAAAGCACCTATAGAGCTCAAGGGGCATATCCGTGGGGCAATTAATAATGGTTGCACCAAAGAAGAAATTCAAGAAATATTGCTCCATACAGCACCTTATATTGGTGCACCTGCACTTCAAGAAGCTTTTAGAGCAGCAGAATCTATATTTGAAAGCTAGGACTAAAAAAGTTTTTGATAGTTAACAGATAAGAATTTGAGGCAATAAATAAGTGTTAAAAAATTTATATTATGCAAGCATCCTTTTATTTTTATTGGTCGATTTAAGCTCGGAAATTTCTGCTCAAGAGATTAGATATTTCAGTGCAAATGAATACCGTACTCGATATTATCAATTAGTGGATGAGCTGCGTTGCCCAAAATGCCAAAATCAGAACTTAGCAGATTCAAACTCCCTAATAGCTATTGATCTAAGAAATCAAATTTATTCTATGCTTGAAGAAGGAAGAACAAACCAAGAAATTACTGAATTTTTAGTAGATAGATACGGTGTATATGTGAGATATGATCCACCTTTTAATTCAAAGACAATGATTTTATGGCTTGCGCCAGTATTTTTATTCCTACTTGGTATAATAATTATTTTTTATATATATAAATCTCCCCTTCAATCAAAAGAGCAGGTGAAACTCAAGCCTAAAGAAAAGAAATATTCAGATAATCTAGTTATTAATGACCCCAATAGTATTGATTCTACTGAGACTGAAAAATGATGTGGTTTATTTTTGCTCTATTGGTCTTATTGGCTGCATTTTTTATTATTCTCCCTTTATGTAAAAAAGAAATTGAAAATGAGTCTCTCTCATTAAATGTGGATCAGTTAGAAAATAATTCAGTTTTTAAGGATCAAAAAATAAAGTTATCAAAAATGCTAGAGGATGGTCTAATAGATATTACTGAATATTCAAAGTTAATTTTGGAGTATCAGCGTATTTCACTAAGAGATGCTGACGGATATTCTAAGCCGACAACTAATATTTCAGGTAATAAAGGATCCTGGATACTGCTCCTGTGTTTATTGTTGATGCCTATATTTGTATTCAGTATGTATAACTCCCTAGGAGCGAGCACTGATCTAAATATCGCTCATCTATTAGAAAAACGAGCTAATTTAGGTCTCAGCGAATTAGAGCGTGTGGAGCTTAATAAAAGTCTACAGGAAAAAATTTATAATAGACTTCAAGATAAACCTAATCATACATACTATTTAATCACGCTAGCTCAACTAAAAATGGAAAATCGAGATTTTTTAGGTGCAAAAGAATCATATTTAGAGGTACTTAAGTTGAGGCCAAATGATTCAGATCTTTTATCTGAATATGCACAAGCTCTATACTTCTCAGAAAATAGAAAATTTACAAAAGAAGTGAGATCTATAATAAATAAAACTATAAAGCTTAATCCAAACAATGCAGTAGCATTAGGCCTAAATGGAATCAATTACTTTGAGCAAGGCCTCTATCACTTGGCGATAATAAGCTGGGAAAATGCATTAAAGGTAATAAAAAAAAATACACCAGAGGCTAATGCTCTAAATATAAGCATTTTACATGCTAAAAAATTTACTAATATAAATAATCATAGGCTTTCCGTGGAAATAGAAATTCCTGAGAAATACAGAATAAATAAAGATAAAATTATTTATATATATGCACGAGAATGGGAGGGCTCCCCAAGACCTTTAGCTGCAGTTAAATTTAAGCTTTCCGACCTACCAAAAGTAGTTCTATTGGATGATAGTATGGGTATGATGGGACCTAAGAACCTGTCTTCAGTGGAATTTTTGGAAATTATAGCAAGGATCTCTGCTTCAGGATCTGTTACTCCACTCCCAGGAGATTACCAAGGGTCGACAGGAAAATTTAATGCAAAAGAGCAAAAAAAAGCAAAGATAAATATCAATATTGAGCTGTAGTAAAACTTACCGCTTGTGACAGTAGATAGGCTAGTTTAGCATGTAATTGAATTATTATAAGAAGAGATATATGCGTTTAAAATGTATCAAAATGGCTGGTTTCAAATCATTTGTGGATATTACGACAGTTGTCCTGCCAGGTAATTTATGTGCAGTGGTTGGACCTAATGGTTGTGGTAAGTCTAACATTATAGATGCTGTTCGATGGGTAATGGGAGAAAGCTCGGCAAAAAAATTGCGGGGTGAATCATTAACAGATGTTATTTTTAATGGATCTAGTAGCCGAAAAGCAGTTGGCCAGGCTTCTGTAGAGTTAATCTTTGATAACTCACAAGGTACATTAGGTGGCGAATATGCCAGTTGGGGTGAAATTTCAATTAAACGGAAGGTAACTCGAGACGGTCAGTCAAATTACTATTTAAATGGAGATAAGTGCCGCAGGAGAGATGTTACTGATATTTTTTTAGGGACTGGTTTGGGTCCTCGAAGTTATGCAATTATTGAACAAGGTATGATATCTTCCCTAATTGACGCGAAACCAGAGGAGCTTAGATTTTATATTGAAGAAGCGGCCGGTATTTCCAAATATAAAGAGCGCCGAAGAGATACTGAAAATCGTATAAAAAGAACTAAAGAAAACTTAGATAGACTCAATGATATTCGACAGGAACTTAGTAATCAAATTAGCAGACTTGAAAGACAAGCTAAAGCTGCAGAAAAATTTACTGAACTAAAAAAAGACGAAAGAAAAAATAAAGCTAAACATTTAGCTTTCAGGTGGCGAGACATAGACTCTGATGCATCGGGACTATCAAAAACTATTGCAAATTACGAGATAAAAATTGAAAAAATCACCGCAAATATAAGTGAGTGTAGCAGTGCTCTAGAGAGACATCGTATTAACTATGCAGAACTAGTCGATGAGTTGAATGCAATTCAAGGTCAGTATTATTCTGTAGGATCTGATATAACTAGAATTGAACAGTCAATACAATATGCTCGTGATAAGGCAGTTGAAATCAAAAAAGATTTAGAAGAAATTGAGCAAAATTTTACTGAGAACGAAGAGCATTTATCCCTCGATAAAAAAACTAAAAACACCTTAGAGATTGAGTTAAAAAAAATTCAACCAATGCTTGAAGAAGCTAGGTCAAAAGAGATTTCATCTGAGTTATTGCTTCAGGAAGCAGAAATACAAATGAGAAACTGCCAGCTTCACTGGGACGACTTTATAAAAAATTCATCAGGCCCTGCTCAACAAGCAGAAATTCAACAATCGAGAATAGATTACCTAGAGCAGCTGATAAATCGACAAGATGAAAAGATAGTTAATTTATCCAAGGAGAGTGAGGGTTTAGTTAAAGAACCATTTGAGAACGATCTAGTAGATCTAAAATTAAGAATATCAAAGATAGACTTACTGATAACCAAAAAAGAAACTAGCTTAAAAAATTTTACACATCAGATTGATAAATTGCGCCAAGATTCAAATTTACTAGATTCGAGTCTCAATGAGAAGCGCACTTGTTTGCAGTCTTTATTAGGGAAGCAATCATCATTTGAATCCCTTGAGCGCTCAATTCTTAATATCGATGATAAAAAGGAGATATGGTTTAAAGCTAACAAGATCGAAAAGGGACATAGGTTATCTGAAAAAATTAAAGTTTCCTCTGGATGGGAAACCGCTATAGAGGTAGTTTTAGGTGATTCTCTACAGGCAGTTTATGTCGAAAGTATAAATAGTCTCAAGGGTAGCTTAGAGACTTCAATCGAAGACGAGTTATTTTTGATAGAGAAGAATGATGGTGAGGTTTCTAATATAGTTGAAAAACAAACTTCATCTCTTTTGGCAAAAGTAGACGGAAAGAATTTTAGTAGCTATCTTAAATCTATACTTAAGGATGTATTGGTTGAGAACGATTTGAGCTCTGCATTTAGGGCTAGGAAACAACTAAAAAATGGCCAGTCAATAATTACAAAAGATGGGGTCTGGCTTGGAAAAGATTGGATTCGTATCACAAGTGCAAAAGATGTAACTAAGGGCATATTAAAAAGAAAACAAGAGTTAGAATCATTACAAATAGAATTAAAGAGTGCGCGTACGGACGTAGAAAAACTTGAAGAAGAAAAAAGAATCAACGAAAAATCTCTTCGAGAGCTGGAGGAGCAAAGAGAGAAAGATGCTAAATTATTAGCTATAAAGCAAAATGAACATGCAGAACTAAATGCAAGAATGAGCAATATTGAAATACAGCTAGATAATATCACAGCTCACCGAGAGAGAATGATTTCTGATTTAAGAGAAACAAAAGATCAAAAAAAATTGGAGCAAAAAAGATTATCTGACAGCCATAAAGAATTGAAATTATCTCTAGTTGCCATAGAAAACAACTCAAAAGAGAGGAATAAGCTATCATCTGATCGAGAAAACAAAACAATCAAACTAGATGCCGCTAGGGAAACATACAGAAAATACAAGGATCATGCTCACGAGATAGCAATAAAAGAAAGAGCAGCGAGCACAAGGCTTCAATCAGTAATTGAGGGTATTCAGAGATTAGAAAATCAAAAGAGTCGCTTGAGCGATAAAAAACAGCAGCTACTCGAAGCAAAAAATCGAGATGACAGTCCAGAAAAAACTTTACAAAAAGATCTTTCTGATCAATTAGATCTGCGGCTCAAAGTTGAAAAAGAACTATCAGGCTCTCGAAATCAAGTTGAAAATCTCGAAAAATTGATGCGTGATATTGAGCAGAAAAAAAATCTTTTGGAGACAGAGATTCAGCATGAAAGAAGTGCGCTCGAGCAAAAGAAGATATCAGCCCAAGATTTTGAAACACGTAGCCAGACTATATCTGAACAAATTACTGAATATGGATTTAATTTGACAGATTTATTGCTGTTGCTCCCAGATACATTAACTTTAGATGACTTAGATCATGCTTTAGAAAAAATATCTAATCGCATACAACGATTAGGGCCAATAAATCTTGCAGCAATTGATGAATTTAATACTGAAACTAAAAGGAAGCAGTATCTAGATAAGCAAAATGATGATCTTGATGAGGCACTTTCTACCCTAGAAAGTGCTATACGTAAAATTGATAAAGAGACACGCTCGAGATTTGAAGAAACATATGATCTAGTTAATGTTACTTTTCAGGAATTATTTCCTAAGTTATTTGGTGGAGGTAAATCTTATCTAGAGCTAACAAGCGATGATCTGCTTGAAGCTGGAGTATCAATAATGGCTAGGCCTCCAGGAAAAAAAAATACAACAGTTCACTTACTCTCAGGTGGAGAAAAAGCGATGACAGCAATTGCCCTTGTATTTTCAATTTTCAAGCTTAATCCTGCTCCATTTTGTATGTTGGATGAAGTAGATGCACCGTTAGATGACTCAAATGTGCTTCGTTATGCAAAGATAGTTAAGGAAATATCATCTGATGTTCAGGTTGTATATGTCTCACACAATAAAAATGCGATGGAAATGGCAAATCAACTAGTAGGGGTGACTATGCATGAGGCAGGTGTATCTAGACTTGTAAGTGTTGATATTGATCAAGCAGTTGAACTTGCTAAGGTTAGGTAGGTATAAAAAAATAATGCAGTATTTTTTATTAAAAATATACAATTTTAATTTTAGGTAAGTTGTATTAAAGTAACTTTTAATTTTAATAAGTCATAGGCGCTAAATGATTGAAGTAGGCCCGCGAGAAATGATAATAGCATTAGGTGCTTTGGTTGCCTTAGCAACTACGTTACAAATTATGCGTCATATACGAAGCTCTCGCTACGAAAACATACAAATGCCAAATAAAAAAAATGATTCTATTTCCAACGAATATCAAGAAGCAACTGAACGGTCTGATGAGGATCATTCTGAATTCCCGATTGGTGAAGCTCGTATTGTTACTAGAGGTGATAATAACCTAGAGGCTAAAAGTGATCCTGATAATTTAGTTAATATTAGTGGTTCAACTTTGAATATAGACTCCACATATCATTCAGGTTTAGAGCAAGAAGAACAAAAAGTTCATCGAAAAAAATCAATAAAAGATGCAAGTTCTAGCCATAAGTATTCAGCAGATAGTATCGTGGTGCTTCATCTTGAAGCGAAAGAAAATACAGTATTTAATGGAGAAAAATTATTAAATATTTTTCTCAAAAATGGATTGCGTTACGGTACCAAGAAAATCTTTCATTATCATGAAATTGATGGTGGTTCGGATGCGATTATTTTTAGCCTAGCAAACTCTATGCAACCCGGAATTTTCGATTTAGATCAAATGTCAACTCTAACTACACCTAGTATAAGTCTATTCTTGGCCATAGAGGACCAGGTAGATCCGATGGCTTCATTGAATATTTTGCTTGATTCAGCTAAAAAAATTGCTGTGGAGCTAGATGGCGACTTAAAAGATGACAGTCGTAGTGCTTTCACAAAGCAAACAGAAGATCATTATCGTCAGCGGATAATTGACTTCAATAGAATACAAATCCCTGGAATATAATATGACTGATGACGAAAAGGTTGCAGCAGAAGCTGCACTTTTAAGGGCCCAGTTAAATAAGCATAATTACGCATACTATGTTAAAGATAATCCTTCTATTCCCGACATAGAATACGATCGACTGCTTAAAAGACTTAATATTATTGAGTCTGATAATCCAAAACTGAAACAAGCAGACTCTCCTACTCAGAGAGTTGGGGGAAAAGCTTTAAAAGAGTTTAGAACTATATCTCATCATACACCTATGCTTTCATTGGATAACGCTTTTAGCAATGAAGAGCTTATAGATTTTAATAATCGTATACTTGACCGTATAAAAGTCAAAGATGAGATATCATATGTGTGTGAGCCAAAGCTCGATGGGGTTGCAGTCAGCTTGTTATATGAAGATGGGGTTTTAGTAAGAGGTGGAACTCGTGGTGACGGTAAAGATGGAGAAGACATAACTGAAAATGTAAGAACTATTTTCTCCGTTCCCTTAAAATTAAAAGTCAAAAAACCCCCAATTTTGCTTGAAGTCAGAGGTGAAATCTATCTGCCCAAGAAAGGTTTTGAAAAAATCAATGACCAAGCTAAATTGAATAATGGCAAGGTTTTTGTTAATCCACGTAATGCTGCAGCAGGAAGCCTAAGGCAGCTAGATTCAAAAATTACTGCATCTAGACCTCTCGAGATGTCAGTTTATAGCCTTGCTAGAATTGAGGGATATCCGACCCCAGATACACATATGAAAACTCTCGAGTTATTAAAAGAATGGGGATTTCTTGTTAATTCAAATTCAATTTTAGTGAAAGGCATCAAATCATGCGCAAACTATTATCAGAAGATCCTTAATTTACGAAATAGCCTGCCTTATGAAATTGATGGTATTGTATACAAAGTTAATGATCTCAATTATCAAGATCGTCTTGGCTCAATAGCAAAATCACCTCGATGGGCAATTGCAAGAAAGTTTCCAGCTGAGGAAGAAATTACCCAACTAGAGGCAGTTGAGTTTCAAGTAGGTCGGACTGGCTCCATAACCCCTGTTGCAAAACTTAAAGCTATTTTTGTTGGGGGTGTAACCATTAGTAATGCATCGCTTCATAATCAAGATGAAGTGAAAAGGCTAAATATTAGAATTGGTGATTATCTAATAGTTCGTCGAGCTGGAGATGTAATCCCTCAAATCGTAAAAATTATTCCTGAAAGACGGCCGAAAATAACAAAAGAAATAATCTTCCCTAAAAGGTGCCCAGAATGTGACTCTTCTCTAGTCCAAATAGAGGGCGAAGCAGCCATAAGATGCTCTAGCGGCTTATTTTGTCCTGCACAAATGAAGCAAGCAATAAAACATTTTGCATCAAGAAAGGCTATGGACATAGATGGATTGGGAGAAAAATTGGTCGATCAACTCGTTAGTGAAGGCTTAATAGCTTCTATAGTTGATCTTTATCGTCTGAATATTGACCAGATAAGCAATTTAGAAAGAATGGGCAAGAAATCAGCTAATAATTTGTTAGATGCGCTAGAAAAATCTAAAAAAACTACTCTACCGCGTTTTCTTTATTCACTAGGTATTAGAGAAGTTGGTGATGCAACATCTCTGACATTAGCGAGCTACTTTAAAAGTCTCGATGCAATACAAGCTGCAAAATTAGAAGATCTTGAGGGGATCCCAGATATAGGGCCTATAGTAGCAGGATTTATCAATAGCTTTTTCTCCCAAAAAGAAAACTTAAAGATCATAAAAGAACTAATTCACTTTGGTATTAATTGGCCTGATCTGTTAGCAGACAAGAATAGAGATTTACCTTTATCAAACCAAATATGGGTTCTTACTGGTGGAATGGAGGTGATGGGCCGTGCCGAGGCAAAAGAAAAACTTCAGCTATTAGGCGCAAGAGTTACAGGTAGCGTCTCATCAAAAACTAATTTTATTGTTGCTGGCGCTGGCGCTGGTTCTAAGCTAAAAAGAGCAAAGGAACTGTCAGTTGAAATTATAGACGAGAGTTCGTTGCTGAGCCTTTTTGAAGAATACGACTTGTTTTAAATTATATTGATGGTTGATTTATCCTAATCTAGAAACAGGTATTAAAAGCTAAGAGGGCTGCTACTACCGATACGTTCAATGACTCTACTCCGCCACTCATTGGAATTTTAATCTGATGTGTACAAAGATTTTTTACGCTTTTAGACACTCCTGTAGTCTCATTTCCCAAAACATAAACAACAGGAGATTCGATTTTAAATTCACTAATTGATGTTTCTCCTGCTCCTGACAAGGCACAAGTTATAACTCCCTTATCCCTTAATATCGGGATAGCTTCTTCTAAGCTATTACATTTTATCAAAGTACTTTTGAATAATGTTCCCGCACTGGCTTTAATAACAAGTGGCGATAGCGCTGCATTACCTTTATTAGGCAGTAGAATACCATAGCAGGGACTGGCCGTTACGGACCTGATAATCATGCCTAAGTTTTTCGGGTTAGTAATTCCATCTAGCGCAATCAGTGTAAAATTATTTTTTGGCATAGACTTTATAAAATCGGGAAACAAATGATGATTATCGAAATACAGGTCTGCTGCAATACCTTGGTCTTGATTAATATTTTTGGATATTCTCGATAATGATTTTCGAGTATGAGTGATTACCTTGATGCCACGCTGTTCTGCAACCTTTATGATTGTTTTATTGAAATCTGTTATTTTTTTCGTCTGAGCTATATGTATCTTATGAAAAATTATATCAGGATTTTTCAGGGCCTCTAGTACTGGATTTTTTCCATAAACTGTGAGAAATTTTTCATAAAAATTTTTACGGTTCAGGTACTCTTTGGTATCGGCCACAATTACTCCGTAAACTCGTAAGGATTCAAGATAGTTATGAGCTTTTAATTATCTTTATATATGACCCAATCGCTTTATCTAGACCCATCGAGATAGCATCAACTATTAATGCATGGCCGATAGATAATTCCTTTAGGCCCGGAATGGTACAGAACTTTGTAAGATTTAGTAAATTTAGATCGTGTCCAGCATTAACACCCATTCCTAATTCGTTAGCGATACTCGCTGAAATACGATATTTTTCAAATATATTACTAATATCTCCTTTACCCCATGCAGCTGCATATGGCCCTGTAAATAGCTCAACTCTATCTACTTCTAATTCTGCCGCGAGTCTAACTTGCTCTTCTTCTGGATCCATGAAGAGGCACACACGAATACCATTAGATTTTAAGTTTTGTATAACTGGATATAATCTGTCGGAATTCACTTTTAAATCAAAACCATGATCTGACGTTAATTGACTTGTACTATCAGGAACTAGTGTACATTGATGCGGCATTACAGAATTTATAATCTCTATAAATCCTGGATAATTATTTTTTTTTGAAGCAAATGGATTGCCTTCTACATTAAATTCAATTGATTTATTTGTTACTCTCCTTATGTTTGAAATTAGATTACTGAGATCATAGACATCCTTAGGTGTTATATGTCTGAGGTCAGGTCTTGGGTGAACGGTTATACCATCCACTCCATTTTTGATACATACATCTGCATGTGCCAGCAAGTCTGGGTAGTTACCAGCACGCGAATTACGAATAAGAGCAATTTTATTCAAATTAATACTTAGTGATCTTTTCAAAATTACTTATCTTCTATGATTACAGCTTTAATAATTTTTATTGTTGCAGTTGGTACATCCCTCATTCCAGCTGCTCTTTGAGTTGGAAGTCGTGATATTTTTTCAGCTACACTCATGCCACGGATAACCCTCCCAAATACAGCATAGCCAGCTTTTCCTGAAGTCGCATCCAAACTACTATTGTCCACAACATTAATAAAAAACTGTGCTTTTGCGCTGTCTGGATCTGAAGTACGTGCCATCGCAATCGTATACTTTTTGTTTTTTAGACCATTATGTGATTCATTAGGTATATTTCCACCAAAAGGGGTCATACGACTAATATCTTCATTAAAACCACCAGTTTGAATCATAAAGCCAGGGATCACTCTATGAAAAATTAATCCATCGTAATATTTTTTTTCTACGTAGGTTAAAAAGTTATCAACTGTTAGAGGTGCATCATCTGGGTACAGCTCTAGAAGTATTTCCCCCATATTTGTCGTTAAAAGAACCTTTGAATTTTTAGTTACTTTTTTGATTGACTCATTAGAACTGGTATCTTTATATTCATAACTGAAAGATAGTTGCGTAAAAACCATAAAAAAAAGAGTGAATAGTAGCCTTTTGTACATAAAATATTACCTTTCATCGTTAAGTTTAAGAATTAGATATTTTCGATCATCTCCATTCATCATATTTATTTTTTCGGATAAACAATGATAGAAATGATGGCAAAAGTGAACCTATTACAACTGCGAGCGCCCCATATAAAAACCATGTATTCCTTTGGCTTTTAGAGAGCCGATCATTTTGACCCTTTAAAATATCATTTTCACTTTCCAGAATAGAGTTCTTTTGAGCTAAAACTTTATTTTGTTCTTCAATTGAAACCTCACTTCTCAGTAGGGATTCTTCTGATATTACACAAGGAGTGAAAATTATCACCATGATTAAAGTAGCTGAACTTAGAAATCTTAGTAAATATTTGTTGTAATATGGATTTTTTTTCATGGTAATACCTTTTTGAATGGCTTGACAGTGACCTTAGAATATACACCCTCTTTAACATATGGGTCATCTGCTGCCCACATATTTGCGGAATTCAAAGAATCAAATTCTGCAATTATTAGGCTACCAGTAAAGCCACAATCACCAGGGTTTTCATTATCAATAGCTGGATGAGGCCCTGCAACCAAAAGCCGTCCATGATTCTTTAATTCTTCTAGCCTGGCTAGGTGAGAAGGCCTAGCTGCCAACCTTTTTTTTAAACTGAGGGGTTTATCTTCACTACTTATGGTATACCACATCTATTTATCCTTCCTGCTCTGCATCTTTATTTTTAATTATCTCTTCAAGCTTAAGACCAGTTAGTTTTTTTATACCTCTAAACAAATAAATCAAAGCTCCCATCAGAACCAACATTGCTGGAACTGCAATGACAGGGAAACTTAAAGCAGTCATTTTACCCAATTGTTCATTAAACTCTATAGTACCTGGCTGACTGGTTATTATTGTTACAGCTAAAACATAGTTAAGTAATGACGAAACAAAAAAGGATAAAGCCACTATCCACGAAGAATTTGCTAGATAAGCTTCGAGCTTTTCTTTGCTTCCATTAATTTCAACTATGTTGGATATCTTCGATACTTGCATAATTTTTTCATTGAATAAAAATGTTTTGACTAAAGGAAATTTTGTTTTTAATGAGAGCAGAGTCGCTAATCCAAGAACTGCTGGTATTGCAGCTTCTTTTATAGCTATATAAATTGGGTTAAGTTCAAGCAAACTGATGCTCCCCGTCAATATAATACTAGCTACTCCTATTGTAGAAAAAATGTTTACTTTCTTTATTTTTACAAAATCTTTCAGACCATATAAGATCGGAAAAGCAAGAGCTATAACTAAAGCGAATCTTATTCCAAGGTAATTATCATCGCTCAGATTAATTAAAATGAGAGTGGGTATTATTATATTGCAAGCAATATTGAGTAAGAGGTTATCGTTTGTACCGTTATTTTTTGGCATTTTCTTATTTTGTGAGTAAAATTTGTAAATTAGCAACATACTTAAAGCTTTTAGTTATTGTAAGTCATCATTGCTCACTTATCGAGCATGAAGTGTCAACCCATTTGAGTGGAAGCTGTACAAATGTGGATTTTGTTTACGTATAGAAAAAATAAATTATTTCTGTGAGATCCATGATGAGTCAATTTTTTTCAATTCATCCTAAAAATCCTCAATCTAGATTAATAGATCAATCTATTAAAATTATTAAAAAAAGCGGGCTATTTATTTTTCCTACAGATTCATCGTATGCTCTCGGTTGTAAGCTTGGCGAAAAAAAAACATTAGATAGAATTCGAACCATAAGAGACCTAGATAAAGAGCATAATTTCACATTAATGTGTCAAGATCTCTCAGAACTTTCGGTATATGCTAAAGTTAGTAATCAATCATATCGCTTAATTAAAGCTAATACTCCAGGACCTTTCACGTTTATACTGAATGGAACAGCAGAAGTTCCCAGGAGGTTATTACATCAAAAAAGAAAAACAATTGGCCTTAGGGTGCCTGAGAGCCCAATCATATCAGCTATACTTAAGACACTGGGTGAGCCAATTATGAGTGTAAGTCTGCTTATGCCCGGAGACAGCTGTCCTCTAGCCGATCCCCGTGAGATACGTATTAAATTAGAGCATGCTGTTGATCTGATTATAGATGGTGGAAACTGCAATGAGGGACAAACCACTATAGTAGATTTAAGTAGCTCTTATCCTGAAATAATTAGACAAGGGATTGGTGATTTAAGAGCCTAATAGCATGTATTTTGTTAATGAGTATATTGGAAACCTGTGTGTTTAATCAATTGCTAGCTGAATAAGTTAATCACAGTATAATGTGTTAATCTTTAATCTTATAAAAAATTATGTCAAAAGAAAAAGAGTCTGGATATCCCTATAGTAATGCTTCGAAAGAATTGGAAGGTAATAAAAGATCTTCTAGAGTTCTTTTAGGGTCGTCAATTACCGAAGTACCAAAAGATTTATATATACCACCCAATGCATTAGAGATTTTTCTAGAGGCATTTGAGGGCCCTCTTGACCTACTCCTGTATATGATAAAGCGACAAAATCTCAATATCTTAGAAATAAATGTAGCTGAAATTACACATCAATATATGAGCTATATAAACTTAATGGAAGCAATGCAGCTTGAGTTAGCTGCAGAATATCTATTGATGGCAGCAATGCTCACTGAAATTAAATCAAGAATGCTTCTACCAAAAGAAAATGAAATTGAAGAAGATGATCCTCGGGCTACATTAATTCTTCGCTTACAAGAATATGAGCGCTTTAAGAAGGCAGCAGAAGATATAGATGGGTTACCTAGGCTTGAGAGAGATAATTTTGTAGCTACAGCTGAAGATCCAGATATGAAAATAATAAAAAAATATCCTGAAGTAGCTATTCAAGAAATTCTATTTGCTATGTCGAGCGTTCTGCAGAGAATAGACATGCATGAGCACCATAAAATTAAGCTTGATATGATTTCTACTCGAGAAAGAATGTCTAGGATCTTGAATTCCTTGAGTAGCGAAAACTTCATACCCTTTAGTAGCTTGTTCGATTTAACTGAGGGAAGGGCAGGGGTGATAGGTACTTTTTTAGCTCTCATGGAGTTAATAAGAGAGTCAATGGTAGAAATAGTACAAAGCGAATCATATGCACCAATACACATTAAGTGTCACCGTTAAAATTTTTTATTAGGAATTAAAATGCATCACACAAAACTTACAAAAATCATCGAGGGCTTGCTGCTTGCTGCACAACGATCTTTGAATATAAACCAAATAGAAAGTATTTTTGATAATGAAAACACCCCACTTGAGGAGCTTAATACCCCATCAGCAAATCTATCCTTGCAAGCACAAAAACCATCTAGAAAGGATATCTATTCTGCTATTCAAAGTATCAAGCTTAACAGTGAGAACCACAGTTTTGAACTGAAGGAAACTGCAAGCGGTTATCGTTTGCAGATCAGAGATGAGCTCTCTTTTTGGATAAGTCGCTTATGGGAAGAAAAACCTAAAAAGTACTCTAGGGCATTTTTGGAAACACTATCATTAATTGCTTACAAACAACCAGTTACAAGAGGGGAAATAGAAGAAATAAGAGGTGTATCGGTTAGTTCTGATACTATTAGAGCCTTAGTGGAGCGTGATTGGATAAAAATAGTTGGAAACAAAGATGTTCCGGGTCGACCAGCTCTATACTCTACGACAAAAAATTTCCTGAGCTACTTTAATCTTAAAGACCTCAAAGAGCTTCCTGTTCTTGAGGATATAAAGGATATCGCTCAAATTAAACCAGAATTAGTCCTAGGTAATAAAGCTGAAATTAACGAGATCAAGCCTAACGAACTTAGTCAGAATAACTAGGTTGATGATTCTAAGAGTAATAAGTAATGGTTTCTGAAAAACTTCAAAAAATATTAGCAAGGGCAGGTTGTGGTTCGCGTCGAGAGATCGAGCGCTGGATTAGAGAGGAGCGCATAACAGTTAATGGTAAAATAGCTGTTATTGGCGATCGTGCTTCAGTGGAAGATGCTATTCAAGTCGATAATAAAAATGTTTATGTGTCAGAAAATCAGAGGGTTCGAGTGCTTGTCTATAACAAGCCGGAAGGAGAAGTTTGCACAAAATCTGACCCTGAAAATCGTAAGACTGTGTTTGATTCTTTGCCAGTCATTAAAGGGGAAAGATGGATAGCTGTGGGACGTTTAGACATAAGTACTACAGGATTACTATTGTTTACCAATAACGGAGATTTAGCAAATAAGCTTATGCATCCTTCTTCAGGAGTTGACCGAGAATATTTAGCAAGAGTCCATGGAGCAGTTGATGAGGAAATACTGCAACGACTCCAAGAAGGAATACTATTGGACAATAGTATAGCAAAATTTAGCGATATAGTTATTGGAGAAAGAATCGGTACAAATGGTTGGTATACCGTTGCTCTTACCGAAGGGCGCAATAGAGAAGTAAGAAGATTATGGGAGTCACAAGGTTTGCAGGTAAATAGACTTAAGCGCGTCCGTTTCGGACCGATTTTTTTGCCATCCTATATACGTAAAGGTCAATGGATAGAACTTGATGAAACTTCATTAAATGACTTATTGGCCACGGTAAGGATGATCATCCCAAGAAAAAATAAGAGTATGTCTTTAGAAGAAAAAAGGAAGAGAGAGAGACAAATAAAAAGACTCCGCTCTGGGGGGTAACCGAGAACATTACTGTGCATCAAATGATTGCCCAGAAATAGATATACTTTCATCACCTATTAAATATAAATATGAAGACATAATCTCCTCAGGCTTCTTTATTGTATTTGGGTTTTCTGCAGGGAATGCACTAGCACGCATGCGTGTTCTTGAAGCACCAGGATTAATACAGTTCACTCTAACATTGCAGGTTCCTTCCAGTTCATTTGAAAGCACTTGTGATAGCCCTTCAATTGCAAACTTAGATACAGCGTATGCACCCCAGTAGGCTCTTCCAACGCGACCAACACTTGACGAAGTAAATATTATAGACGCATTTTTTGAATTTTTTAGAAGAGGAAGCAGCGCTTTTGTAAGCATAAATTGTGAGGAAACATTAACTCGCATAACAGCCTCCCATGATTTAGCAGCATAGTTTGCTATTGGGGTTCTCTCACCAAGTAATGCTGCACTATGTAAAAGGCCATCAATACTACCGAAAACTTCAGCCACTCCATCATGAAGCTCAGAATAGTTTTTTTCAGATGCTTTTTCGAAACAAATGGGATATATGCCCGGAGTTGGTCCACCATCCGCCTCAATTTCATCGTACACTTTTTCAAGTTTTGGCACTGAGCGTCCAATTAATATTATCGTTGCACCGTATGATGCAAAAGTCTTTGCCGCAACGGCGCCAATTCCGTCACTAGCACCTGTGACGGCTATAACTTTTTTTTGTAAGTAGCCTTTAGGGGCTTTAAATATTCTTTGTTTCATTAATAGTAAACTCAATTGATTAGCGTAACTTTAGTATTAATCTTTTTAATTCATCTTAGGGAAATATTAATTTTAGTAAATCCTCTGGCTGGTTAGCTATAAAATTTGCATGCCATTTAGAAGCATCGTCATATTTTTCAATATATCCGTAGGCAGCAGCAATCGTCACCGCTCCTGCGTTTGCTCCAGCTTGGATATCTCGGATATGATCTCCGATATATACAGTATTTTCTGGTTTGATGCCAAGCTTTTTGCAAGCTAAGATAATTGGTTCTGGATTTGGCTTTGTGAGCTTTACATGATCTGGACATACAACTACCTTAGGATATGAGGCTAAATCTAGTTGTTTAAGTATAGATTTTGTGTAAATTTCTGGTTTATTGGTAACTATACCCCATGGAATATCTTGAGCATCTAATTTCTTTAGAAGTTCAACTAACCCTTTGAAAGGAAGAGTTTGGTCTGCAAGGTGACGGCTATAAAGATCCAGAAGTTCACACCTTGTTTTTTCGTATTGAGGGTTGCTTGAGTTCATAGCGAATAATTTAGAGATTATTCCCGCTGAGCCATCTGAGATTAATCTTCGTATATCTTGCTCTTTTACTTGAGGAAGTTTTTTTTGTCTTAAAAGTATATTTGTAACTGTAGTAAAATCAGGAGCTGTATCTAATAAAGTACCATCTAGATCAAATAATACTGCTTCAAATCTTGCTTTCATCATCACTGTATTTTGATCTCAGTTTTTGCTTAAACAATTTAGGGTTGCTTTACAGTATGGATCATGTAATTAACATCAACATCATTGTTATTTAATCGGTAACTTTTCCTGAAAGGATTATATGTAAGCCCCGTAATTTCTCTTTGCTCTAGACCGCTATCTCTTGTCCATTTATTTATCTCGCTAGGTCGAATAAATTTGGTGTAATCGTGAGTTCCTTTGTCCAAAAGATTTAGTATATATTCGGCACCAACAATTGCGAACAGGTAAGCCTTAATATTTCTATTTATTGTTGAGAAATAAACATGCCCACTTGGCTTTACTAGTTTCGCGCAAGCCTCAACAACTGACTTTGGATCAGGTACATGTTCCAGCATTTCTAAGCATGTAATTATATCGTATTGTTCTGTTTCTTCTTCCGCAAGACTCTCTACAGTGCATTTCTGATAATTAATTTTTATGCCTGTCTCTAGACTATGAAGTTTTGCTACTGCAAGAGGGGCGTCCCCCATATCTATTCCGGTAACATTAGCACCTCTTTGCGCCATAGACTCTGAAAGTATCCCCCCACCGCAACCAACATCTAAAATTTTATTGTTAGCAACAGGTGTCCGGCTATCGATCCAGTTTACTCGTAATGGATTGATGTCATGTAGGGGTTTAAACTTACTTTCTTTATCCCACCATCGACTCGCAAGTGCTTCAAATTTTCGTATCTCACCCTTATCTATATTTGGGTTACTCATTGATCAATTTCCATGGTAGCTTGTTAGAAGTAATTTAGTTGATATTATACGCTCTAAGAATAGATCCTTAAACAAGGATTTTACGAAGCAAAAAATAAATATTCTATGCTATAATTACATGATTGTTTTTGTAGTTTTTTATTCACTACCAGATAAGGAAAACTTGTATCATGAGCGAAACAATAAAAGAGTCTTTATCTGTAAATATTGTAGATGAGCTTCAAAAATCTTATCTTGATTACGCTATGAGTGTAATTGTTGGAAGAGCCCTCCCAGATGTTCGAGACGGACTAAAACCAGTACATAGAAGAGTTCTGTTTGCGATGAATGTCCTGAACAACGATTGGAATAAGTCATATAAGAAATCAGCAAGAGTTGTCGGTGATGTGATCGGCAAGTACCACCCACATGGTGATTCTGCTGTCTACGATACAATTGTTCGTATGGCTCAAGATTTCTCCCTTCGATATATGCTTGTTGATGGACAAGGAAACTTTGGCTCAGTAGATGGAGATTCAGCAGCTGCAATGCGTTACACAGAGATTAGAATGGCAAAAATATCCCATTCTTTGCTTGCGGATCTTGATAAAGAGACAGTAGATTATGTGGAGAACTATGATGGAAATGAACTCATACCAATTGTTCTACCTACCCGTATACCAAATTTACTAGTGAACGGTTCATCTGGAATCGCAGTTGGTATGGCTACAAATATTCCCCCGCATAATCTTAAAGAAGTAATAGGTGGTTGTCTTGCATATATAGACAATACAGATATAACAGTAGATGAGCTTATGGAGCATATACCAGGACCAGATTTTCCAACTGCCGCTATAATTAACGGTAAGGCCGGAATAATAGAAGCCTATCGTACCGGACGTGGTCGTATTGTGATTCGGGCAAAAGCTTCTGTTGAAACTAATGAAAAGACAGGTCGAGAGACTATAATTATTACAGAGCTTCCTTATCAGTTGAATAAAGCTCGACTTATAGAGCGCATAGCTGAATTAGTAAAAGAAAAGAAAGTTGAGGGTATTTCAGAGCTTCGCGATGAATCAGACAAAGATGGTTTAAGAGTTGTTATTGAGGTTAAGCGTGGTGAGGTTGGAGACGTTGTTTTAAATAATCTATATGCACAAACACAACTTCAAAACGGATTTAGTTTTAATGTTGTCGCTTTAGTAGATGGCCAGCCTCAAACACTAAATCTAAAAGAAATGATTCATCATTTTGTGCGACATCGGCGCGAGGTAGTTACTCGACGAACTGTTTATCTTTTAAGAAAGGCACGTGATCGAGTTCATATTCTTGAGGGATTGGCAGTTGCAATAGCTAATATAGACGAGATTATTGAATTAATTAAATCATCATCCACACCGGTAATAGCTAAAGATAGACTAGTTGCAACAGGTTGGGATGCATCTGTTTCTTCTGACCTTATGGAAAAAGCAGGAGCAGCGAGTCGGCCTGAAGACCTAGATCCAAACTGTGGCAAAAAACAAGGTAAATATTATTTATCCCTATCTCAAGCTAAAGCAATTCTTGAACTCAAACTTCATCGGTTAACAGGAATGGAGCATGATAAGTTGCTTTCTGAATATGGAGAAAAGCTAGATGAAATTATTAAATATTTAGAAATTTTAGATAATTCAAAAGTCCTCATGCATCTTATAAAAGAGGAATTACAAATCGTAAGTGATGAATTTGGCGATGTCAGGCGAACTGTTATTACAGAGTCACAGCATGACTTAACAGTAGAAGATCTAATTTCAGAAGAAGATAGAGTAGTAACAATATCTCACAGTGGTTATGCAAAAACACAGCCACTAAGCGATTATCAGTCACAGCATCGCGGGGGTACTGGTAAATCGGCAACGGCTGTAAAGGATGACGATTTTGTAGAACATCTTTTGATTGCTAGCACTCATAGTACAATCTTATGCTTCACAAATGTAGGCAAAGTTTACTGGTTAAAGGTATATCAAATACCTGTAGCAGGAAGAAACTCCAAAGGTAGACCCATGATAAATCTGTTACCTCTAGACGAGAATGAGCGCATAAACAGTATTTTGCCGGTCTCAGAGTATGACAAAAATAAGTACATAATCATGGCTACCGCTAATGGAACTGTGAAAAAGACATCCCTAGATCAATATTCTAGACCGCGAAGTGTTGGCTTAAGAGCAGTTGACTTAGTTGAAGGTGATTACCTCGTTGGTAGTGCCGTAACTGATGGAAATAGTGATGTGATGCTTTTCAGTAGCGAAGGAAAAGCTGTAAGGTTCTCTGAATCAGATGTTAGATCTGTAGGAAGAGTTTCTAAAGGGGTGCGCGGTATGCGTTTGCCCGCTGAACATAAAGTGTTATCTATGATTATTCCTGCAGATAATGGTTACGCGTTAACTGTTTCAGCTAACGGGTACGGTAAGAGAACCAACTTGACTGAATTTCCTACAAAAGGTCGAGGTGGCAAAGGAATGATTGCGATGCAAGCAAGTAAACGGAATGGTCCTTTAGTTGGCGTAGTGCAATTATTCGATAGAGATGAAATTATGTTGATCTCAGATCAGGGAACGATGGTGCGTACTAGATGCGATGAAATCTCTGTATTAGGACGAAACACACAAGGAGTAAGAGTTATAAGACTTAGAGATCAAGAGATAATGGTCGGTTTGGCTCGAGTAGAAGAGCAGGATTATGTTGATGATTTTGAGTCTGAAAACTAGAGGAATAAAATTTACTATCTAAGTATGAAGGCAGCAAATATGTCAGATGAAGATAAGCTTCTTAAGCTAAGAGAATCAATAGATGCATTGGATAGCCAGCTATTAGACCTTATTAATAAACGTGCAGGTTATGCTCAAAAGGTTGCAATCGTTAAAGAAGAGCTTGGAGACGAGATATATTTTAAGCCTGAGCGTGAGGCAAAAATTTTACGAAGTGTCATGGAAAGAAATAACGGTCCTCTCAAAAATGAAGAAATAGCAAGGTTATTTCGTGAAATCATGTCTGCATGCTTGGCCCTAGAGCAACCCATAAAAGTTGCTTTTTTAGGGCCAGAGGGTACTTTTACACAACAAGCAGCAATTAAGCATTTTGGTCATTCTGCGATTACTAAATCAATGAACGCAATAGATGAGATTTTCAGAGAAGTGGATGCTGGATCAGCAAATTATGGAGTAGTTCCGGTCGAAAACTCTACTGAGGGAGTTATCAGCCACACATTGGATGCTTTTTTAGCATCTTCTCTAAAAATTTGTGGTGAGGTCGAGCTACGTATTCATCATAATTTACTTGTTGGTCACAACACACATAAAGACAAAATCACAAGAATTTACTCCCATGCGCAGTCTCTAGCGCAGTGTCGACAGTGGCTTGATGCTAATTATCCTACTGCAGAAAGGGTTGCAGTTAGTAGTAATGCAGATGCAGCGAAAAGAATAAATGGTGAGTGGAATTCTGCCGCTATTGCAGGGGATATCGCAGCTGACCTTTATGATCTAGAGAAAGTCTCAGAAAAGATTGAAGATCGACCAGACAATTCAACCCGTTTCTTGATTGTTGGAAGAGAAGATGTTTTATCAAGCGGGGATGATAAAACGTCTATAATTGTTGCCTCTAAAAATCGGCCTGGAGCTTTATATAAACTCTTAGCGCCGTTTTATAAAGAAGGGATAGATCTTACTCGTGTTGAAACCCGTCCTTCGCGAGAAGGAAAGTGGACATATGTTTTTTTTGTTGACTTTAGGGGCCACAAAGATGATCCAAGTATAGTAAAAGTTCTATCTGAGTTAAGCCATAATACTACTGATTTACGGGTGCTTGGATCTTACCCGAAAGCAGTTCTATAGCGAGCAGATATATTTAACTTATGATGACTAATTTTAAAGACTTAGCTTTACCAGGAATACGTGACCTTCAGCCATATAAAGGTGGAAAACCTATCGAGGAAGTTGAGCGCGAGTTTGATGTTTTAAAAGCAATTAAACTTTGTAGCAATGAAAATCCAGTTGGCCTGAGCCCCTTAGCTAAGTCAGCAATAATTAACGCCCTAGATTCTAGCAATCGCTACCCTGACGGCAATGGATACTATTTAAAGAAAAAACTAGCAGAAAAATTATCGGTAAATATAAATCAAATTACACTTGGTAATGGGTCAAATGATTTGCTTGAATTGATTGCAAAATCTTTTTTAGGGCCGTGCCACAGTGCAATATATTCTCAACATGCATTCTTAGTTTATAAAATTGTTGTAACTGCACAGGCAGCAAAATCAATCGTTGTAGATGCAGAGAACTGGAGTCATAATCTTCCTAAAATGCTTGACTCAATTCAAGATAATACCCGATTAGTATTTATAGCAAATCCTAATAATCCAACAGGAACCTTTGCTAAGCTCAATGAAATATATAATTTCATGGAAAGTATTCCAAAAAATATCTTAGTCGTGATAGACGAAGCATATTTCGAGTACGTCTATTCTGATGGCTATGGATCAGCGTTAAGCTTAATTGCTCAATTTCCTAATATTATTGTTACAAGATCTTTTTCAAAGGCTTATGGTTTAGCTGCTCTTAGAATTGGATATTCTATTTCACACCCCGATATTGCAGAATTATTAAACCGCGTTCGACAGCCATTTAATGTTAATAGTCTTGCTTTAGTATCAGCTACAGCAATCCTCGATGATGAAAAATTCTTGAAAAAAACTATTGAAATTAATACTAGAGGTTATAAACAATTAACAGATGGTTTCAGACAATTAAAATTAGCATTTATTCCTTCTGTGGGTAATTTTGTAACATTAGAAATACCAGGAAACGTTGCATTCATCCATAAAAGGCTTCTTCAAAAAGGCATAATAACTCGTATGATCGATGTTTATGACATGCCTAATCACTTACGAATTTCGATTGGTTCACACAATGATAATACTATTCTTCTTGATAATCTAAAAGAACTGCTTGTGTCTGGGGAGAAAAAACAATGACAAAAAAATTAGATCGTTTATTTGTGATTGGCTTAGGTTTGATTGGAGGAAGTTTAGCAAAAGCTGCAAAAGAGCGTAAACTTTGTAATCGTGTTATAGGCTGTTCTAAAAGTCATGAGACATTAGTTAAAGCACTTAAATTAGGCGTTGTGGACGAAACTATTAGAGATATAAATGAGCTTCCGGCTGATTTAGGTGCGAATGATTTGGTTGTCATAGCAGTGCCAACACTCTCGGTTAAGCGCATAATCATCAAGCTCCATAAACTACTTGATCGTTCAGTAACAATTACAGATGTATCAAGTGTAAAAAAATCAATAGTTAAATGTGTGCTTGATATATACGGATTTAATCCACCACAATTTGTTCCTGGTCACCCCATAGCTGGCTCAGAAAAAAGCGGCATCAACTCAATTAATTCTCTTTTATTTGAAGATCATCAGGTAATTTTAACTCCATCAAACGAAACAGGTGCGAGTCATATTAAAAAAGTTTCCTCAATTTGGACAGGTGTTGGAGCTACAGTCAGTGAAATGTCTACCACTGATCACGATGAAATTTTAGCTGCTACTAGTCATTTGCCGCACATGCTTGCATATGGTCTAGTAGATATGCTTTCAGGCATAAGAAAAAACCAGGAAGTATTTCGATATGCTGCAGGAGGATTCTCAGATTTTACAAGAATAGCAGCCAGCGACCCAGTTATGTGGCACGATATTGTTCTAGCAAACGATAAAGCTGTTCTGTCAGCTTTAGATAATTTTAGTGGCCATATTGATCAAATAAAACAAGCGATAGCAAATAAGGATGGTAAACGCTTGATAGATATTTTTACTCGCGCAAAACAAGCGAGAAATCATTTTAAGACAATAAGAAAAGATAAAGCATACACAGGGTTATCTGAAAAGATCGTTGATTATAGAGCCTCTGCTGGTGGCAACATTAAGGGAACTATAAGAGTGCCTGGGGATAAGTCTATTTCCCACCGTGCAATTATTCTTGGATCAATTGCTAACGGAACCACATATATTACTGGCTTTTTAGAGGGTGAGGATAGCTTAGCAACACTTCAGGCATTTAGAGATATGGGCGTTGTTATTGAAGGTCCAAATGATGGGAATATAAAAATATATGGTGTTGGGCTAAATGGATTGAAACAACCTCCCGGCCCACTTTACTTAGGGAATTCTGGAACATCAATGAGACTGCTGTCTGGATTACTGTCAGCTCAATTATTTGATGTTGTTTTAACGGGAGATGAGTCGTTATCAAAAAGACCTATGGATCGTGTGGTAACACCCCTAAAAACGATGGGTGCTCTTATAGAGGCAGATGAATCAGGACTTCCGCCCCTCAAAATTAAAGGAAACCGAGCCCTTAACTCTATTTATTATGAATTGCCAATGGCAAGCGCGCAGGTTAAATCATGTATTTTGCTAGCAGGTTTGTATGTTAAAAGTAATACTATTATAAAAGAGAACGCCACTACAAGAGATCACACAGAACGTATGCTTAGTGCCTTTGGCTGTAAAATTAGCAAAGATAATTCAACCATAACTATTAAAGGCGGCAATGAGCTGATATCAACAAAAATTGACGTTCCTGCAGATATTTCTTCAGCAGCATTTTACATAGTCGCCGCATCTATCGCACCTGGCTCAGATATTATTTTACCTTTTGTTGGAGTTAACCCAACAAGAATCGGCGTCATAAACATTTTAAAAATGATGGGTGCTGATATAGAGTTATCTAAACAAACAGAAGTAGGAGGGGAGCCAGTTGCAGACATTCGCGTCCGCTATGCCCCTTTACGTGGAATTGCGATTCCTTTAGAACAGGTTGCTTTGGCAATAGATGAATTTCCTGCCATATTTATTGCCGCAGCCTGTGCAGATGGAAGAACTACACTCAACGGCGCTTCAGAACTTAGATTTAAGGAAAGCGACAGAATTCAAGCAATGGCAGATGGCCTGTCATCACTTGGTATAAACGTAGCAACTAAGCCTGATGGCATAGAGATTCAGGGAGGTACGCTATCTGGTGGAGAGGTTGATAGCAACGACGACCACCGAATATCCATGGCATTTAGTATTGCTGCATTGATATCTAAAGATAGTATTTTAATTAAAAATTGCAAGAATGTTGCTACTTCTTTTCCAAACTTTATTGAGTTAGCAAATAAGTCAGGATTAACTATATCTGAGGTGCTTAGATAATGAATAAGTACCCACTAATAATTACAGTAGATGGACCAAGTGGGTCTGGAAAGGGAACCTTTTGTCAATTATTAGCCATAAACTTAGGATTTCATTATCTTGATAGCGGTGCTTTGTACAGATTACTTGCCTTGGCCACTAAAAGACACAAAGTAGACCTTCATACCGTGGATTCAGTTGCCCTATTAGCGAGGCATATGGATGTAACATTTGACGCCAGTGATCAATCTCAGATAAAAATAATTCTTGAGGGCGAGGATGTTTCTTCGACTATTAGATCTGAGAATATCGGAATTGATGCATCAGTCATTGCAGCATATCCGAAGGTAAGAACTGCTTTATTAGATCGACAGCGAGCTTTTGTAAAACCCCCTGGTTTAATAGCAGACGGTCGTGATATGGGTACAGTTGTATTTCCTGATGCAACAGCAAAAATTTTCCTCACTGCAAGTCCTGAAATAAGAGCAGAGAGACGCTATAACCAGTTGAAGGATACAAATAAAGATGTTAGCCTTGCAACCTTTATACAGCAGGTCAAAGAACGCGATATGCGGGATATAAATCGAAAGTTCTCACCGATGATTGCTGCAAAAGATGCCTTCGTTATTGATAGCTCAAAAATGACTATTGATGAGGTATTGCAAATTGGATTGAAAATTGCCAAAAATAATGACATTTAATATCATATAAACGATGTATACGTAAATCTTTAACCAGAAAAAATTTACTTATACTTTTTATTAACAGCCCACATATCTGGTAATGTGGTTAAAAAGAGTTTGTTAAGCAATAAGCTCTTCATTCCTTCAGGTACCCCCCTATGAATTCAAGTTTCGCAGAATTATTCGAAGAAAGTTTAAAAACCATTGAGATGAATTCCGGCTCAATAATTACTGGAGTCATCATAGATATTGATAAAGATTGGGTTACAGTTCATACAGGCTTGAAGTCTGAAGGCGTTATTTCAAAAGAAGAATTTCTTGATGATAATGGTGAAATTTCAATAAATATAGGTGACGAAGTACAAGTATCTCTTGAGGCTGTTGAAGATGGTTTTGGTGCAACAAGGTTATCAAGAGAAAAAGCTCGTGCGGCGGAATCATGGATAATATTAGACGCTGCTTTGAAAGCAGAGGAAGCGGTCATCGGAATTATAAGTGGCAAAGTTAAAGGTGGATTCACTGTCGAGATGCAAGGATTAAGAGCCTTCTTGCCAGGTTCTTTGATAGATGTTCGACCCGTTCGAGATACTTCTCATCTTGAAAATAAACCATTGGAATTTAAAGTAATTAAGCTTGATCAGAAACGTAACAACGTTGTTGTATCAAGACGCGCCGTTATGGAGCAAGTCAATACTGATGAACGAGATGAGATGCTCGCAAACCTTGAGGAAGGGATGACAGTAAAAGGTTTAATTAAAAATCTCACAGATTATGGCGCCTTTGTCGATCTTGGAGGCATTGATGGTCTTTTGCATATTACAGACATGTCTTGGAAGCGAATTAAGCATCCTTCTGAGATAGTGAATGTAGGCGATGATGTTGATGTCAAAATACTTAAATTTGATCGAGAACGCAACCGAGTTTCTTTAGGAATGAAACAAATGGGAGAAGACCCTTGGGCTGATATCACGGGCCGTTACCCGCAAGGTGCTCGTACAAAAGCAACCGTTACTAATCTAACTGATTATGGTTGTTTTGCGGAATTAGAAGACGGTGTTGAAGGATTAGTTCACGTTTCGGAAATGGATTGGACTAATAAAAATATTCACCCATCTAAAGTCGTTCAGCTGGGTGATGAAGTGGAAGTAATGATTCTGGATATAGATCAAGAGCGTAGAAGAATTTCTTTAGGTGTTAAGCAGTGCTTTATGAATCCCTGGGATGAATTTGGCACAACAAATAACAAAGGGGATAAAATTACTGGTAATATCAAATCAATTACTGATTTTGGGATCTTCATTGGCTTAAATGGAGGAATAGATGGACTAGTTCATTTGTCTGACATCTCATGGGATGATACAGGCGAGAACGCTGTTCGTAGCTATACGAAAGGTGATGAAGTTGAGACCATTATCTTATCAATAGATTCAGAAAGAGAGCGAATCTCTTTGGGTATAAAACAGCTTGCAGATGATCCATTTATACGTTATGTGTCAGAATTTGACAAAGATTCGATTGTTATCGGTTCAGTTACAAAAGTCAACGCTAAAGAAGCAACTATCTCTCTAAGTGAAGGCATAGCCGCAATATTGAAGGTGACAGAGTTATCTCAAGAAAAAGTAGATGATGCAACTAAGATCCTTAAAGAAGGTGATGAAGTAGAAGCGAAAATAATTAATGTAGATAGAAAAAATCGTACTATATCCTTGTCAATCAAAGCTAAGGATGTAGATGATGAAAAAACTGCGGTTAAAGAGCATAAGAAGTCTGAGGCAGAAAGTATATCTCCTACAACCATAGGTGATTTAATAAAAGCTCAAATGGATAATAAAGAGGATTAATCTTTAGGTTTGCTTGTTTGAATTCAACTAAGCTATACAGTTAATCAAATGTGATAATCGATATGCGATAAATTTATTTATGACGAAATCAGAACTAATAGAATCTATTGTAGACAGCCAAAATCAGTTAACATCTAGCGATGTTGAACTTGCTGTGAAAATGGTGTTAGAAAAAATGACCTATACGCTCTGTAAAAACGAGAGAATAGAAATAAGGGGTTTTGGAAGTTTCTGCTTACACCACCGTGCAGCTCGATTGGGTAGAAATCCTAAAACCGGCATCTCTGTTAACCTACCAAGTAGGTCTGTACCTCATTTCAAGCCAGGTAAAGAGTTAAGAATGAGAGTCGATAATTCTAAATAACGTATATTATTTCACTTATTCTAAGCTTGTCTCGTCAAAACAAGAGGAATTTTATTATAATTAACGCCATAATACCCTGATGCGTTTTTTTGGAGTTCCTGTGTCAGCGCTAAAAAATATTATATGGTTAACTCTTACCTCAATTTCCGTCATCCTTGGGGCATGCCTTGTTATGGATAACCAGGATCTAATTCTTTATAAAATTTTTGATTTTGAATCAAAATTACTCCCCAAAGGACTCTGGTTGCTTATAAGTTTTTGCCTAGGTTGTCTAGCTACTATGATATTGACGTCTACAGTCATGGTTGCTCAAAAATTTAAGTTAAATAGCGTAAAAAAACAACTATCTAAATTAGAATCCGCTGCAAAAAACAAGGAATTAAAGTTATGAAAATCAATAATCCAAGGATTATTGTTGCTCTTGATTATAATAATTCGACACATGCAATGGAATTTGTTGAAACAATTGATCCAACATTATGTAAGCTGAAGGTTGGGAAAGAACTCTTCACAAGTTGCGGGCCAAGTTTTGTATCACTGCTAGTAAAAAAAGGTTTCGATGTCTTCTTAGACCTAAAATTTCATGATATACCCAGTACTGTCTCTAAAGCTGTTAAAGCTGCTTCAGACCTGGAAGTATGGATGTTAAGTTTACATGCATCTGGCGGCAGAGAGATGATGGAGGGTGCGAAAAACATACTTGATAAAAGTGGAAGTGAAATGTTACTCATAGGAGTAACAGTCTTAACTAGCTTCAACAATAAAGATCTCGATGAAATCGGAGTTACTCATGATACAAATAAGCAAGTTAACGAGCTTGCTTGGTTGTCAAAGAAATCGGGTATGGATGGTGTTGTAGCCTCAGGGATTGAGGCTGAGATGCTTAGAAAAATACATGGTGATGAATTTATAATAGTAACACCCGGAATACGCCTAAATTCAGCCGAGATTGACGATCAAAGTCGAATTTTATCACCATCACAAGCTATAATTAATGGCAGTAGTTATTTGGTTATTGGTCGACCGGTTACCCAAGCGCCGAACCCGACTGACATGTTAAGACACATAAATCAGGTGATTTCAAAAAACTTTTAAGTAAAAAAATTATTTGCTAAAACATTTAGAAAGTTAAGTTAATTTGAAGGGAGCCAGCGAATATAAAGTTTATGTCTACTAAGGATGGCTCCGCCTGCTGGGCTCGAACCAGCGACCCAATGATTAACAGTCATTTGCTCTACCAACTGAGCTAAGGCGGATCTTAGAGAGGCGCGTATATTATATACCGAAAATGAGTGAGTCAACCCTAATTCTGAATCTGATTATTCGTATTGATAATCTTTTATGGGTTTAAATTATTTACATCACGATATAGGCAACAATAAGTGTCAAGATCCTTTAATTTAACTAGTTCATATGATCCGGCTGGAGACCAACCAAGCGCTATAGCTGAACTGATAAATGGGCTTAATCATGGGCTTGCAGCACAAACATTACTTGGGGTAACAGGGTCTGGAAAAACTTTCACAATCGCTAATGTAATAAATGAAGTTCAACGACCAGCAATTGTTCTTGCTCACAATAAAACACTAGCGGCTCAATTATATGGAGAGCTTAGAGATTTTTTTCCAGATAATGCTGTCGAGTATTTTGTATCTTACTATGACTACTACCAACCGGAAGCATATGTTCCATCATCTGGTACTTTTATTGAAAAAGATGCTTCTATTAATCAGCATATTGAGCAGATGAGGCTTTCAGCTACCAAGGCTTTGCTGGAGAGAAAAGATGTGATTGTTGTGGCAACAGTTTCATCCATTTATGGATTGGGAGATCCAAAATCTTATCTTAAGATGTTATTGCATCTAGTGCGCGGGGACGAAGTGGATCAAAGATCAATCTTGCGTCGCCTAGCAGAATTACAATATACAAGAAATGATGCTGTTTTTCAGCGCTCTACTTATCGAGTTAGGGGAGACGTCATCGACATATATCCAGCTGATTCTGCACAGGATGCAGTCCGGATAGAAACTTTTGACGATATTATCGAAACTATATCCTTATTTGATCCGTTAACTGGAGAAATATCAAGACGTGTTCCAAGAATTACAATCTATCCAAAATCACATTATGTTACCCCTAGAGATGTTATTTTGGACGCTATAGATAAGATTAAAATTGAGCTAGTTGAGCGTTTAGAGCAGCTTAGATCAACGCATAACTTAGTTGAAGAGCAGAGACTTAAAGAGCGCTGCTCTTATGATCTAGAGATGATGGGCGAGCTGGGCTACTGTAACGGAATTGAAAATTATTCTCGATATCTTTCGGGACGAAAAAAAGGGGAGGCGCCTCCGACACTATTCGATTACCTCCCAGATGACGCATTACTGATCGTAGATGAGTCACATGTGACAATCCCCCAGCTCGGCGCAATGTATAAAGGCGATCGTTCACGAAAAGAGACATTAGTTGAATATGGTTTTCGTTTACCCTCAGCGCTTGATAATCGTCCCTTAAGATTTGACGAATGGGAGAATTTGGCACCGCAAATGATTTTTGTTTCTGCTACCCCAGGCAAATATGAGGCCGCTAATGAGGGCCAAGTGGTTCGCCAAGTAGTAAGACCAACTGGGCTCCTTGATCCAGAAATTTTTGTAAGACCAGCTATCTCTCAAGTTGATGATGTTCTTACAGAGATAAACTTATGTGTTGGAAAAAAACAAAGGGTCCTCATAACTGTGCTTACAAAACGAATGGCTGAGGACTTTACAGACTATCTTACTGATCATGATATTAGAGTGCGTTATTTGCACTCAGATATAGATACAGTAGAGCGAATAGAAATAATAAGAGATTTACGTCTAGGTAAGTTTGATGTACTGGTTGGCATAAACCTATTGAGAGAAGGGTTGGATATTCCTGAGGTGGCATTAGTAGCGATATTTGATGCAGACAAAGAAGGATTTTTACGTTCTGAGCAGTCTATGATTCAGACAATCGGTAGAGCTGCAAGAAACATTGATGGAAAAGCTATACTTTATGCAGATAAGATAACTGGATCAATGGAAAGAGCTATAAATGAAACAGAGAGTCGCCGAAGCGCTCAAATAAAGCACAATAACAATAATAATATTACTCCTTGTGGAATCGTTAAATCTGTAGCTGATATCATGGAAGGAGCTGCTGTTACTCCTGGTAAAAAGCTACGAAAAATAACAGATCACATTGAATTAGATTTTCTTGATAGATCTAATCTACATACAGATCAGGATATATGGAAAAAAATAAAAATCTTAGAAGAAAAAATGTTCTTAAGTGCAAAAAATCTTGAGTTTGAGTCAGCTGCAAACATAAGAGATGAAATTACTTCTTTGAAAAAGATGGTAGATGGAATTGTTTGATTGAAGACCTATTTCGAATGTAAAAAATTATATACTTTGGTAGGCACGAGTGGATTCGAACCACCGACCCCCACCATGTCAAGGTGGTGCTCTAACCAACTGAGCTACGTGCCTAGAATGTCTTAGATAAAAATTTCTAGGATAAAATACAAAGGCAGATAATTTAACAGTGCACTCTTAGCGTGACAAGTTAATTCCGTATATTTATTAGATATCATTAAATAATTTTATGCTTGCTTGATTCTTCGTATCAAGCAAGTAAAATAATGGCTTCAAAATATTTTGATGTACTCAGATTATGCAGTATTTACCACGTGACCTTTAGTAGCGGCCACCACTGGAAAGGATATATATGCTAACTATTACTCTTCCTGACGGTTCTCAACGTAGCTTCGATAAGCCTGTCTCTGTTTATGAAGTTGCAGAAAGCATAGGTCCTGGTTTGGCTAAGGCCACCATAGGTGGATATATTAATGAACGGCGTATCGATGCCCATGATTTGATTACTGAAAATACCAAATTGACTATTTTTACCTCCAAAGATGCAGATGGCTTAGAAATTTTGCGTCATTCGTGCGCCCATTTAATTGGCCACGCTGTAAAACAATTGTGGCCTAGAGCTAAAATGGCTATAGGCCCTACAATTGAGAATGGTTTTTACTATGATATTGATCTCGATCACATGCTAAGTGATCAGGATTTAGAAAAGATTGAAGAGCGAATGCACCTGCTTGCTAAAACACAATATGATGTTGTGAAAAAAGTTGGTTCTTGGCAGGATGCTTATGATTTATTTAAAAAAAATGGTGAAGATTATAAGCTAGAAATTCTTGAAAAAGATATCTCTAAAGATTCATCACCTGCATTATATTATCATCAAGAATACATAGATATGTGTCGTGGCCCTCATGTCCCTAATATGAGATTCTGTGAGCACTTTAAGTTAATGCGAACATCAGGCGCCTATTGGCGTGGTGATTCAAAAAATCCAATGCTTCAGCGAATTTATGGTACAGCATGGGCCACAAAAAAAGAGCTAAAGGCTTATCTATTTCAGTTGCAAGAGGCGAAAAAAAGAGACCATAGAAAGTTGGCTAAGAAATTTAATTTATTTCACTTACAGGAAGAAGCACCTGGTATGGTCTTCTGGCATGCCAAAGGTTGGAGTGTTTATACCGCTATCGAAAACTATATGAGAGATGCTCAAGCATTAAATGGATATCAAGAAATAAAAACTCCATCAATAGTATCAAAGTCGCTTTGGGAAAAATCTGGTCATTGGGATAAATTTCGTGAAAATATGTTTACTGTTGAGTCTGAATCCCATGATTTTGCTGTTAAGCCCATGAACTGCCCATGTCATATACAGGTCTTCAATCAGGGCTTAAAAAGCTACCGAGATTTACCTCTCAGGTTCGCTGAGTTTGGTTCCTGTCATCGAAATGAAGCGTCGGGAACCCTCCAAGGTTTAATGCGAGTAAGGGGTTTTGTCCAGGACGATGCCCATATATTTTGTACAGAGTCACAAATATTAAATGAAGTGTCTATATTTACAGACCTGCTGTTTTCTATTTACAAAGACTTTGGTTTTGACGATATTATCGTCAGATTGTCAACTCGCCCTGAAAATAGAGTTGGTAACGATGAAGTCTGGGATAAATCTGAAAAATCTCTCATTGATGCCCTTGTATCTAAAAATTTAGATTATAGTTTATTACCTGGTGAAGGTGCTTTTTATGGTCCAAAAATAGAATTTTCTCTAAAGGATTGCTTAGGGAGAATATGGCAGTGCGGAACAATACAGGTAGATTTTTCTATGCCTGAGAGACTTAATGCCCAGTATGTAGCGGAAGACGGATCAAGAAAAATTCCTGTGATGCTTCACAGAGCAATTTTGGGTTCTTTCGAGAGATTCATAGGAATTTTAATAGAGCATTATGAGGGAAAATTTCCCACATGGCTTGCTCCATGTCAGGTAATGATTGTAAATATTACCGATAGTCAGTCAAAATATGTTGAAGATTTGACTAGTTCATTAAAAAACAAAGGTTTTAGAGTCGAAAATGACTTGAGAAACGAGAAGATCGGCTTTAAAATTCGCGAACATACAATTCAGAAAATCCCATATTTGCTTATAATTGGCGATAGAGAGGTTGAGAGCAAAACTTTAGCAGTTCGCTTATCCGACGGTAAAGATTTAGGTAGCATGACTGTAACTGATTTCGTAAGTATATTAGAACAGGATATTTCCTCTCGCGGTCGTGTATAATAAATTAAATAAATATTTGGAGAATGAATTATTAAGAAAGCTTATGGCAAGGGATCAAAGAGATCCCTCATGAATGAAGAAATAGAAGCTAAAAACGTTAGGCTTATAGATGCAAATGGGGAGCAAGCAGGTATAGTATCTATAGAGGGCGCTCTCGAGCAGTCTAAGATTGCAGGTTTAGATTTAGTTGAAATTTCTCCAAATGCAGAACCACCCGTTTGTAAGATTATGGACTACGGTAAGAAACTTTTTGAAGTAAAAAAACAAAAAGCCGTTCAGCGTAAAAAACAAAAAAATACACAAGTTAAAGAAATGAAATTTCGTCCTGGTACAGACACGGGCGACTATGAAATAAAATTGCGAAGCATGACCCGGTTTCTTGAAAATGGGGATAAAGTCAAAGTAACCTTAAGATTTCGAGGAAGAGAGATGGCACACCAAGAGCTTGGTATGCAAATGCTTAAGAGAATTGAAGTAGATTTGGACAAAATTGGTACAGTGGAGCAGTTTCCTAAGATGGAAGGTAGGCAATTCACTATGGTTATAGCCCCAAGATCAAAAAAGAAATAAATTTATAAGAAAATCACTGAAGAAGCAGTATGTATTGTCCGCGTTCAGCCTCTGGCAGACTGTCCGGAAATACCTTCTTTTTAAACTAACCCCGTAAAAACGGAGATAAAAATGCCAAAAGCAAAAACACATAGTGGTGCAGCTAAGCGCTTTAAAAAAACGAGTGCAGGCTACAAGCATAAACATGCTAATAGAAGCCATATCCTCACAAAAATGTCTCAGAAACGTAAGCGAAACTTGCGCGGAACAAGTACTATGGGTGACACAGATGCCCCGCTAATACAACGTATGCTTCGTGATTAAACTAATTAAAATATTGAGAGGGTAAAGTATGCCACGCGTAAAAAGAGGTGTAACTGCGCACCGTCGCCACAAAAAAATTCTTAAACTAGCGAAGGGTTATTATGGAGCTCGAAGCCGAGTTTTTCGAGTAGCAACTCAGGCTGTCACTAAAGCAGGTCAGTATGCTTATCGTGATCGTCGTGTAAAAAAACGTACCTTTAGAGCACTCTGGATCACTCGTATAAATGCCCAGTCAAGAATCGAGGGCATTAGTTATAGTCGATTGATAGCTGGACTAAAAAAGGCAAATATAGATTTGGATCGAAGAGTTTTAGCTGATCTGGCTGTACATGACAAAACAGCATTTTCAGCAGTCGTTCAACAAGCGAAGGCAGCCCTTGCCTAGTACCTATGTTAAGTAACGAAAAATAATGGCAATATAAAAGGGAAGGAGCTTATGTTCTCTTCCTTTTTTTTTGAATAAACACTTGTCTCGAGGTAGATAATGAAAAATATTCAGCTTCTTGAAGATGAAGCTATGAAAGCCATCAAAGAGTCTCTTGATATTAAGTCACTCGAGCAGATCAAAGTTGACTATCTGGGAAAAAAGGGCTCGCTGTCCACCCTCCTTAGAGGGTTAGGTGAGCTATCTTCAACAGAAAGACCACTTGCTGGAGCATCAATAAATTTTGCTAAAAAAAGAATAATTAACGAAATTCAGCGCCGACAAAATGAAATCGTATTAAGTGAAATAAACTCTCGCTTAGAAAAAGAAACCATAGATATTAGTCTACCTGGTCGATGTTCAGATAAGGGTTCCTTGCATTTAGTGTCTCAAACTATTGAGAGAATTGAATCCTTTTTTACAAATATAGGCTTCAAGGTTGAAAATGGTCCAGAAATTGAAGACGATTATCATAATTTTGAAGCCTTAAATATACCCTCTCATCATCCAGCGAGAGCTATGCATGATACATTTTACATAAATCAGAATAATGTGCTGAGAACGCATACTTCACCTGCTCAAATTCGAGCTATGGAAGCACAGGACCCACCTTTAAGAATTATTTGTCCCGGAAAGGTATATCGTTGTGATTCTGATCTAACACACACACCAATGTTTCATCAAGTTGAGGGTCTTGTTTTGGATAAAAATATTAGTATGGCGAACTTAAAAGGCATCACCATACAATTTTTAAATGCATTCTTTGAAGAGGATTTACCGATAAGATTCAGACCTTCTTATTTTCCATTTACCGAGCCATCGGCTGAAGTAGATATGCAGTGTGCTAATTGTAAGGGTAAAGGTTGCCGTATATGTAAAGATACTGGTTGGTTAGAAGTTATGGGCTGCGGAATGGTTCATACAGCAGTTTTATCTCATTGCAATATTGATCCAGAAAAATACTCTGGATTTGCTTTTGGGATGGGAGTCGAGAGACTTTCGATGCTTCGATATGGAGTAACAGATTTACGATTCTTTTTCGAAAATGACTTAAAATTTCTAAAACAATTTCATTAGTAATAAAATTTTATAAATAATATTTAATATTAATTATCAGGAAAATAAATTTAATGAAATTTAGTGAAGCATGGCTAAGAAAATGGGTCGACGTCCCCATAAGTACAAAAGAGCTGTCCGACCAGCTAACAATGGCCGGTCTAGAGGTAGATAGTATCGCAGATGCTTCCTATAAATTTTTAGGGATATCTATTGGACATGTCATCTCAACAAAACCTCACCCAAACGCTGACAATCTTAAAATATGTGAGGTCTTATCTGAATCTGGTAAAGTATTTAGGGTAGTATGCGGTGCTCCAAACGTACGACCCAACATAAAGGTACCTTTTGCTGCTGTAGGGTCAAAATTGCGAGAAAATTTAACTATCAAGTTGACCAAAATAAAAGATATTGAGTCACAAGGAATGCTCTGCGGCGCCGAAGAACTGGGTATTATCGAGAACTCTGTTGGCTTGTTAGAGCTCCCAGCGGATGCGCCTGTTGGCGAAGATTTTCATGCTTATTTAATGTTAAATGATAATATCATTGATTTAGACCTTACTCCCAATAGGGGAGATTGCTTAAGTATACGTGGTATAGCACGTGAAGTAGCCACGCTTAATCAAGTAGATTTCTTAGAACCCGAGATGCATCCTATAGAACCTGGGATTACCGACTTCTTGCCAGTAAAAATATTGAATAAGGAGGCATGTTTTCGCTATGTTGGAAGAATTATAAAAAATGTAGATATGTCCGCAATAACTCCAATTTGGCTCAAAGAAAAACTTCGTCGTTCAGGCTTAAGAAGCGTTGATTTAGTTGTAGATATAACAAACTATGTGATGCTCGAATTGGGACAGCCCATGCATGCTTTTGACTTAGATAAACTTGATAGGACTATAGTAGTTAGAATGGCGACTGAGAAGGAATCACTAAAGTTACTTGATGGCTCTAATGTAAAATTAAACCAAGATACACTCGTGATTGCTGATGAGACAAAAGTACTTGCAATAGCCGGTATTATGGGTGGTGCTAATTCCTCTATATCAAGTGACTCAAAGAATATATTCTTGGAAAGTGCATGCTTTAATTCATTATTTATATCAGGACGTTCTCGCGCTTATGGAAAAAATACCGATTCTTCTCACAGATTTGAAAGAGGCGTTGACCCAGCTCTTCAAGAAACCGCAATTGAGCGTGCAACTAGTTTATTACTTGACATTGGCGGCGGCGATGCTGGACCAGTAATTACTACTGAAGGTAAAAAAGCTCAGCTACACCAAAATTGCATTACTTTAAGAAAAGATCGTCTTGAACAACAGCTCGGATTATCTATATCTAGTGAAAAAATAGAAGATATACTAAAAAGACTAGGCTTGAGTATTACTGGTTCGAAAGAAGCAAGCTGGCAGTGTACTCCACCTAGTTGGCGATTTGATTTATCTGTTGAGGCGGATCTTATCGAAGAAATTGTAAGAATTTATGGTTATGAAAATCTTCCAGTTGAAATACTATCAGTTGAGTTACCAATAAATGCATCGCCTGAAAATAAGGGTAAACTTAAAAATTTTCGAGACACGCTCATAGCTCGCGGATACAGCGAGGCTATAACTTACTCTTTTGTAGATCCCTCGATTCAGTCAGAAATTATGCCTACAGTCACTCCAGTTTCCGTCATAAATCCAATATCAAGTGATATGTCTGTTATGAGGCTAACATTATTGGTTGGTTTGCTTACCGCTTTGCGTCATAACCTTAACAGACAGCAAGAACGAATACGCCTTTTTGAGACCGGTCTTGTTTTTACATCAAATAAAAAAAATTTTAATCAAGACGCTATGATTTCAGCAGTTATAAGTGGTAATCGTATGACAAAGAATTTGCACTCTAATAAAGAACCTGTAGATTTTTTTGATATTAAGGGTGACGTGGAGTCATTATTAAAATTTTATGGATGTTATGATGAGTTCAGTTTTGTTAAGGATACTAATACTTACTTGCATATAGGACAATCTGCGAGAGTATTAAGAAACGGAGATACAGTTGGCTGGTTGGGTCAAATACACCCGCTTATACAAAAGAATCTGGGCCTCAACCAGCCTGTTTTTGTATTTGAATTGAGGTTAGACATTATTTTAAAAGGAAAAGTTTCAAAATTTTCAGAGTTGAGTAAATTTCCTGAAATAAAAAGAGACCTATCGTTCATAGTATCTGAAGATATTTATGCAGATGATCTTTGTGAAACTGCATATAGAAAGGCTGGAAAAATTTTAGTCGATACTCAAATATTAGATGTTTATCAAGGAAAAGAAATTGAAATCCATAGTAAAAGTGTCTCCTTGGGCTTGACCTTTAGAGACAGTTCACGCACGCTAGAGGATAGTGAAGTAAATGGAGCTATTTCTTTAATAATTGAAGCTGTAAAGAAAGAGCATTTAGGAATTCTTAGAGGTTGAGATGGCAGCACTTACGAAAGCAGACCTAGCTGAGATGCTTTTTAATGATCTTGGGCTAAACAAAAGAGAAGCCAGAGAGATGGTTGAGTTATTTTTTGAAGAAATTAGATCTTCTCTTGAAAATAATGAGGAAGTAAAGCTCTCAGGTTTTGGGAATTTTGATATCCGTGATAAAAAAAGCCGCCCTGGTCGTAATCCAAAAACTGGTGAGGAGGTTGCTATCACCGCAAGGAGAGTAGTGACGTTCAAGCCAGGACAAAAACTAAAAGCTAGGATTGATGGCCATGCTGGCGTCAAATGATATAGATAAACTCCCTCCTATTCCTAGAAAAAATTATTTTACCATTGGTGAAGTTAGTCGTTTATGTGAAATAAAAACTCATGTATTGAGATATTGGGAGCAAGAATTCCCTAACCTAAATCCTATAAAAAGACGTGGCAACAGACGCTATTATCAACATCACGACGTGATATTAATACGTCAGATCCGTTCTTTGCTCTATCAGCAAGGCTTTACTATAGTCGGAGCACGTCAGAAGCTTTTAGGCGAAGATGCAAAAGTGGATGCAACTCAAACCCACCAAGTAATACGTCAAATAGTTGATGACTTAGAAGATATTCTTAAGGTTCTTAAAAGTTAATTCAGATACTGAAGAAATATTAAAGACTCTTGAATTGCCCCATCTCTTCTGTATTATTACTTGCTTTATGATTGGAGTTATATATCGGGGCGTAGCGCAGTCTGGTAGCGCACTACACTGGGGGTGTAGTGGTCGTCGGTTCAAATCCGGCCGCCCCGACCAATCTCATGAATGCATACAATTTATTTGAAATAATTAATAAAATTATATATTTCTAGAGCAGTTTCTGAGTTAATTTTTTGAAGTAAATACAAAGAATTAGTAAATTTTGGCTATCAAATAGATACCTTAAATAAATTATGAAAAATAAAACTATTCTAGTTACAGGTGCTTCGGGGTTTATCGGCCATAATTTTTGTATTTCGGCCAAAAATAAGGGTTATCAAGTATTAGCACTATCGAGAAATAAAATTTACGCTGAAGCACGCCTAAAGGGAATCAAGGTTGTAACATCCTTAGATGAATTACCGAGCACTAAAAAAATAAATTTTGTTTTGAACCTAGCTGGCGAATCTTTGGCTTCTGGGAGGTGGAACAAGGAACTTAAGCAAAAATTTATAAATAGTCGGCTAGAGATAACAAATAAGTTATATGACTATTTCGCTAATAAAAATAGTTATCCTGAGGTTATCATAAGTGCTTCAGCCGTTGGTTATTACGGTCCTCAAGGTGATAATTTTATTGATGAAGATAGTAGTTACAATAATAGCTACACAAATCACTTGTGTACTTTATGGGAAAATAATGCATCGAGATTTATTCACCTAGGATCCAGAGTTTGCTATCTTCGAATTGGTATAGTTTTAGGTGAGGGTGAGGGTGCACTTAAACGTATGATTCCTCCATTTAATTTTGGGTTAGGAGGTAAGCTAGGGACAGGAAAACAGTGGTTTCCATGGATACATATAAAAGATCAAATAGATTTAATTTTTCATTGTCTAGAGCACCAGAAGCTTTCAGGAGCTATAAATTCTTGTTCGCCGAATCCTGTAACCAATCTAGAATTTACTCGAGAGCTAGGTAGTGTTTTATCGAGGCCTGTGTTTTTATCAATGCCATCATTTATAGCTAAAATTATCTTTGGTGAAATGGCTAACGAGCTACTATTAAAAGGACAAAGAGTTGTACCAAAAAAAGCATTAAATTCAGGATTTATTTTTACATATAGTCATATTGACCAAGCCTTAAAAAACATTTTAATAACTAATTAATTACCGGTGTATATACACCCAGATGAACAAGTTTCTCTAACCTTAATTTTAGATAGGATATGCAGATCGGGCTTCAGCTTATGCCATATCCAACGGGCTAGATTTTCACTAGTAGGATTTTCAAGCCCTCTTATATCATTAAGAAACCGGTGGTCTAGTTGGTCATGTATAGGCTTAAAATATTCTTTTAGTTGACCAAAATCTATCACCCATCCCTCATTTTCAGTTATATCAGCTTCAACATATATAGTTACATGATATGAATGTCCATGCAGTCTCTTGCATTTGTGATCATCAGGAACATTGGGTAAGAAATGTGCTGCTTCAAATGTAAATTCCTTAAAAATTTCCATATTATTCTCTTTGGTATTTTTTATGCAGTATCTTAATTTGATGAAGCACCCATGTACACAAAAAGGTACCCTGAAATGTTTGACAAGGTTATATAATCCGGTAGAATGCGCCATTCTTTCAATGGGGTGGTTAGCTCAGTTGGTAGAGCGACGCCCTTACAAGGCGTAGGTCACAGGTTCGACCCCTGTACCACCCACCAAAGATTAAAGTGTTTTAACGGACCGGTAGTTCAGCTGGTTAGAATGCCGGCCTGTCACGCCGGAGGTCGCGGGTTCGAGTCCCGTCCGGTCCGCCATTTTAACAACTTTAGGTATGATAAAAAATTTAAATTTAATTTTGTAGCTAATTCTTCTGTGTGCCTTTTCTAAGCCTGCACTTTTATTCGTCTATTTTTTATATTCTGATAACACATAATACAAAACTATTTTTTGGTGTAGTCTGGTTGTTTTAATTATAATTCGTAATATGTGATTTTTTATTTCTCATTGATGATTCTTTATTGCAAGGTATTTAAATATGACACCATTCAAGCGAATTGCACTGGTTGCCAACGTTGAGCTTCCTGAAATCACTGATCTCTTGAATCGCTTATGTTGTTTTTTAGAAAAAAATGGCTATTCAATTCTCTTAGAGAAGAAAACATCCTATTTAATAGGTAGTAAAAATATACCTATTTTTGATCATCTGGACAAAAGTTTGAATTTAGATTTGATAATTGTTGTTGGTGGAGACGGCAGCATGCTCAGTGTCGGAAGAAGTGCAGCAGATTTAGATATTCCGCTTTTAGGCGTTAACAGAGGAAGACTGGGATTTTTAACAGATATACTGCCTGATGATATGGAAGTTCAATTAAAGCGAGTTTTATCCGGTGATTATATAATATCACATCGTTTTTTATTAGATATTTCCTTATTAAGGAGTGGAACAAAAGTTAGCTCAGGTGAAGCAATAAATGATGTAGTATTGCACCCAGGTAGCTCTCTAAGGATGATGGAGTTTGAGTTATATATAGATAAAAAATTTGTTTATAGTCAGAGATCTGACGGCCTAATAGTTTCCACACCCACTGGATCTACTGCCTATGCTTTATCTGGTGGTGGCCCCATACTACACCCGAATTTAGACGCGATAGTATTGGTACCAATGAATGCACATACATTATCTAGTAGACCAATTGTAGTTGCCGGAAATAGTGATATAGAGATCAAGTTAGCTTCACGTAACGAGATGAGTTCAATGGTTACATGCGATGGGCAAAATGATCTTTCTCATCAGCCAGGCGATATAATACACATACAGAAAAAAAATAACCCATTAAGACTAATCCATCAAGAAGACAATAGTTTTTACGCTACCTGTCGAACAAAGCTTGGTTGGGGTAGTCATTTAGGCTCGAGCAACAGAGATAGATAAATTCATTTACAGGATAAGATACCTAGGGGTTATATATAAATGAGAGATTTAAATAACCTCAGTTTTTTGGATCAACTCAGACAAGCACCTATAGTTTTTCTTCTTCTTGTCAGCAGTTTTATTGGCACTGGAATTGTTGAGTGGACGCCATCTGTTATCCATTATTTAACTATACAAGATTTCCACTCAACCGCTAGTATTAATTCTTTTGATTCTATTATTATATCTATTAATACAGGCGAGGTCTGGCGGTTAGTTACACCAATTTTTTTGCACTTCAGTATTTTTCATCTTATTTTTAATTCACTCTTTTTATGGGTTTTGGGTCAAAAAATAGAATATAGTATTGGTAGCCTATATTTTTTTATGTCTGTATTTTTCATATCTATTATTTCAAACTTGAGTCAGTACTTATTGGCAGAATCCGTTTTATTTGGTGGCTTATCTGGACTAGTTTATGGTTTGTTAGGCTTTACTTGGGTTTCTTATAAATTTTCAAGAGAGCCAATAATGTTAATGCCTCAAGGGCTTTTCGGTTTTATGTTAGTTTGGTTATTCTTAGGTATTAGCGGGATAGTAGAGATTATACTAGACATACAAATTGCCAATACAGCTCATACTACAGGCCTAATTAGTGGTATGATATTAGGGTGTTTAAATGGCTTCCGTTTTTTTAAATAATCGCTTTAAAAATATTATAGATTCAAAGATTTTTTATTCATTCAAGGTGCATAATGGAATTTCAACAATTGATTGCTTCAGTTACACCAGAAATTTATAAAAAACTAAAGTCCGCAGTTGAGCTTGGTAAATGGGCTAATGGGGTAAAACTTTCAAAAGAGCAGCTTGAGCATAGCATGCAAATATTGATAGCCTACGACAACTATAACAAGGACCAAGACGAAAGGGTGGGGTATGTTCCGCTTAAAAAAGTAGAAGATGCATGTGACTTAAAAGAAACTCCTAAAGATACAGAAAAACCTATTAAGTGGAAGAATTGAACTTTTACCTAATTTAATTTTTTAAGAATATATATTCAAGGCCTAATGTCGATGAACAGCAAAACACACCCAACTCAACTAACTCGCTTATGTGACTATAAACCACCAGATTTTCTTATACATAAAACAAATCTCATAATTGATATCGAAGAAGATCAGGCAAGTGTGCTTTCTGTTTTAGAAATTAGTCGCAATAATCATGAGAAAAAAAATCTAAAACTATTCGGTCAAGAACTAGATCTTAATTCAATTAAAATAAATGGTAATACGCTAGCAACGGAAGCCTATATTTTAGGTGACGGGACTCTCACTATTTTGTCTGTTCCAGATTCATTTGTACTCGAAATAGCTGTCGTAATATTTCCCAAGAAAAATACATCTTTAGAGGGCCTGTATAAGTCTAGAACAATGTATTGTACTCAATGCGAAGCTGAAGGATTTCGGCGAATTACCTATTATCTTGACCGCCCCGATGTGATGTCTGAATTCACTACTACGATAATCGCAGATAAGTCATCTTGTCCCGTACTGCTTTCCAATGGAAACCTGATAGATTCCGGCGACAGTAAAACTGATCTAAGCGATTTAAAGAATAAAAAAAATAAACGTCATTGGGCAACTTGGCACGACCCTTTTCCAAAACCTTCCTACCTGTTTGCTATGGTTGCAGGTAGCCTTTCAGTTGTTAAAGATAATTTCCTGACTTGTTCTGGAAAAGCTATTGATATTCAGTTATTTGTTGAACCTAAAGATATTGATAAATGTTCACATGCACTTGAATCTCTTAAGCATGCGATGAGGTGGGATGAGGAGACCTATGGAAGAGAGTATGATTTAAATCTTTATATGATAGTTGCTGTCGATGATTTTAATATGGGGGCTATGGAAAATAAAGGATTAAATATTTTCAATACATCATGTATTTTGGCTAACTCCGAAACAACAACAGATGATGGATTTAGTAGAGTTGAAGCAGTAGTAGCTCATGAATATTTTCATAACTGGTCAGGAAATAGGGTAACATGCAGAGATTGGTTTCAGTTGAGTCTAAAGGAGGGTTTTACTGTCTTCAGAGATTCTGAATTTTCTGCATATATGGGTTCAGCTGAGGTTAAGCGCATTCAAGATGTAAATTTTCTTCGCTCTATTCAGTTCGCAGAAGATTCGGGGCCAACAGCACATCCCGTTCAGCCTAAAACATACATGGAAATCTCGAATTTTTACACAGTTACCATATACGAGAAAGGAGCTGAAATTGTTAGAATGATCCAAACTTTATTAGGTCCTGAGTTATTTCGAAAGGGATCAGACCTTTATTTTTCACGATACGATGGTCAAGCAGTAACTATAAATGAATTTATATCAGCTATGGCAGATGTTAGCGGACGTGATTTCAAACAATTTATGTTGTGGTACGAGAGATCAGGAACACCAGTTGTAGATGTAAGCGGAACCTATGATCAAAAAAAATGTTCATACAGTCTAACCTTTAAGCAAATTTCTGCAAAAAGTACTAAAGATTCTAGCTCATCTGAATCTAATTATGTAACAGTGCCTTTTCATATTCCGATTAAGATTGGGTTAATAACAGATAAAGGCCCTCTACCAATATCTGATGATAATAATAATTCTTTATTGATCGAGTTAACCAAAAAACAAGAAACTATTACTTTTGAAAATATCAATAAATGCCCAACTCCATCTTTACTTCAAGGTTTCACTGCACCTGTAAAGCTTGACTTCTCTTATTCTGAGAAAGATCTAATTTTACTTATGTCTGAAGATTTGGATGGCTTCAGTTGCTGGAATGCATGCCAAGAACTGGCCATACGGGTTATGACTGCAATGCAACATGAATATCGGCTCAATAAAAAATTGGAGATGAAATCATATCTTTATGACGCATTTCTTGGTGTTATGAATAGGCCAAACAAAGATAAAGCAATGCAGGCGCTACTCTTAACTATCCCCTCCGAGCTAATAATGGCTGAAATCTCGAATGAGATTGATATTGAGGCGATCCATATAGTTAGGGATTTTGTCTTGAGTAAATTAGGAAAAAATTTGAGTAGTCACTGGAACAAAATATACAAATCTAATGTGATATCAAAAAAATATATCTTTAATGCAAAAGAGGCATCACAACGTAGTTTAAAGAACTTAGCATTGAGCTATTTAGTTAGCTCTAAATCAGCGAGTTCCTTGAGAATCGTTGAAAATCAGATTATAAAATCTAATAATATGACTGATAGACTTGCAGCATTGAATATTTTAGTGAATGACAATAGAAAGAGTGCTATCGATTTATCAAAGAAATACTTAAACAAATTTTACCAAGACTATAAAGATGAGCCTCTAGTATTAAATCAATGGTTTCAGGTGCAGGCGTCATGCTCACTACCAGGTGGTTTGAATCGAGTTAGGACACTCATGGAGCATCCGGCATTTGACTTTAATAATCCCAACAAAATTAGATCGCTGATTGGCGTTTTTTGCACTAATAATCCTATGAATTTTCATTGTGATCGGGGAGATGGATATGAATTTTTAGCTGATCAAGTATTGGCTTTAGATAAGCTCAACCCGCAAATAGCTGCCAGACTTTTAAATCCTCTAACGCGATGGCAAAAATACCCAAAAAAACGTAGAAACCTTATGAAAAATCAACTTAGCAGGATAATTTTAGAAAATGATCTGTCTGGGGATACTTACGAGATCGCCTCTAAGAGTCTTAGTTGATTTTTCTTAATATAATGGCAATTTAAATGCGTAAAATTTTTGCAACCTGTCCTAAAGGCTTAGAAGAAATTCTTGCAAAAGAGCTTACGTCGCTTGGGGCAAAAAAAACTAGCCTGACTGTGGCTGGTGTATTTGCTGAAGGTGATATTATTTTCATCTATAAGTCTTGTCTGTGGTCACGGATAGCTAATAGAGTATTATTACCATTAGCGAAGTTTCAGGTAACCTCAGATACCGATTTATATAATGGGATAAAAAATATTCCTTGGGAGACCCATTTCACCCCGCGCGAAAGCATTGCTGTAAATTTTTCTGGATCAAACGATGTTATACGTCATACGCAATTCGGTGCCCAGCGAGTTAAAGATGGAATTGTTGATAAACTAAATGAACATTACAAAGATCGCTCAGATGTTGATTTAAAAAACCCTGATATTCGAATTAATGTTCGGTTGTCTAAAGATCAAGCTAACGTCAGTTTTGATATGTCTGGTGATAGTCTCCATAAGCGCGGATATCGTAAAGCAATGGTGGCTGCAACACTGAAAGAAAATCTTGCAGCTGCTTCGCTATTCCGTGCAGATTGGCCTAATTTATCAACCAAGGGGGACGCCTTAATTGACCCTATGTGTGGTAGCGGAACACTGCTAATCGAAGCAGCACTCATTGCTGCAGATATAGCTCCAAATTTGAATCGAGAAAAATTCGGGTTTCATGGATGGTTACAGCATGATTGTGATTTATGGTCCCAGATTAGGAATGATGCGCTTGATAGATGTACAGCTGGTCTTGCAAAAGAGCTACCTGAGATACGAGGTTACGATAAAGACTCCAAAGCAATTGTAGCTGCTCAAGAAAATATTATATCAGCAGGACTTGATAAACATATTCGGGTGATCTCTAAACCATTAGCGGCGTTTAAATTGCCAACTCATAAAAAAATACAGTGCGGCCTCATAATCTGTAATCCTCCTTATGGTGAGAGATGGGGCGATGTCGAAGATCTTAAGCCTTTATATAGAGACCTTGGTGAGATACTCAAAAGAGAATGTCCAGGATGGAAATTTGCAGTCATTACAGGGAATTCTGACTTATCTGGTGAATTGAAACTTCGCGCAGAAAAAAAATATCAAATATTTAATGGAGCTATACCAAGCCAATTAATTTTATATCAGCTAAATGATCTAACCGATAGCGTGGCATCATCAATTCAAAAAAAAATTATATCTGAAAAAAGGCAGATATCTGATGGTGCTTCAATGCTTTTTAATCGCCTAAAGAAAAATACAAGAAAACTTAATGGATGGATAAAGCAGTCTAATATAAATTCGTATCGACTTTATGATTCGGATATACCTGAATATGCGGTAGTTATTGATATTTATGGGGATTCAGTTCATATTCAAGAATACGCTCCACCATTATATATTGATCCCAATCAATCAAAAAAACATCTAGAGGAGGTTAGAGAGGCTGTAACCTCTTTTTTTGATAGACAACATTATAGATTAATTTTTAAGGAGCGTAGAAGACAAAAAGGCCCTAGCCAATATCACCCAAAGAATGATAAAAATAGTGAAGATTACATATTTAATCTTACCGAGAATAGTTATATTTTCGAGATCAATATGGGTGCTTATTTAGATACAGGACTTTTTTTAGATCACAGACCAGTTCGGAGATTAATCCATGGTCTGTCCCAGAATAAAAGTTTTCTTAATTTATTTTGCTATACCGCTTCAGCCACCATTTATGCTATTAGAGGGGGAGCTAAATCTAGCCTGAGTATCGATATGTCCAAGACCTATGTCGACTGGGCAAAAAGAAATTTCTCTTTAAACAGTATATGCACCAAATCTAATAAGGTTATAAGGGAAGACTGTTTAGTTTGGCTTGATAAAAATGTTAAAAATAAAGATAAGTTGGGTCAGTATGATTTAGTGTTTCTTGATCCACCTACATTCTCTAACTCAAAAAGAATGGACTCTACATTTGATGTACAAAGAGATCATATAGAGTTAATCAAAAAATCTATGTTGCTCCTAGACAAGAACGGGTCATTAGTGTTTACAAATAATTTCCGTAATTTTTCTATGTCTTTAGATATCTTAGAAAGATATCAGGTTTGTAATATAAGTGACAAAACATTTGATCCAGACTTCCAAAGAAATAAGAAAATTCATAACTGTTGGATTATTGAGCATGCCAAATAAAGTTATAACAGTTTACGTTGGTAGCAACTGCCATCTATGTGAAATAGCAAAAGATCTTGTAAAAGAAGCCTTAAAAGCAACTGGCTGGAAATATAATGAGGTTAATATATCAAATAACGTGTTACTTAGAGAAAAATATGGATTACGAATACCTGTGGTTGTTAATCCTGAGGGGAATGAAAAAAGCTGGCCATTTACACGTAGTCAAATTAAGCAGCTTATTTTATGATCTTTCGTAAAAACTCTAAAAGTATTTTTTATTCTTCGCCTAACTTGATAAGTAATTTACCAAGATTTTCGCCTCGATATATTGCTGAAATGGCGGATGGTGCCTTTTCAATACCATGCAAGATATCTTCACGATAGTTTATTTCACCAGAGATTACCCACTTAGTCAGAGCCAATAAAGCCTCTGAATAGCGCTCCTTATGATCAAATATTAGGAAACCCTCCATACGAGCTCGTTTGATTAATATTTGACGTTCTAATCTAGGTCCTAGAGGTGGTGGGTTCCAGCTAGAAATAGAAGCAGTACCGCAAAGCACAACTCTCGCACCAATATTAAGTTTTTGAATTACCTTGTCACTGATTGGCCCCCCGGTATTATCAAAATATATATCAATTCCTTGAGGACAATATTTAGCTAAAGAGCTTGTAAGATTGTCATTCTTGTAGTCTATTGCTTCATCATATCGATATATATTTTTGCACATGTCTACTTTTTTTTGGCTCCCCGTTATACCAACTGTGGTACACCCCTTGATTTTAGCTATTTGACCAACACAAGAGCCAACTGAACCAGCAGCAGTGGATACTACAACAGTTTCTCCGGTAACAGGCTGTCCGACACTTAGGAGCCCTAGGTACGCAGTCATACCATTTATACCAGCCACACCTAACGATGTTGATATTGGAAGGGAATCAGTTGTTATTTTTCGATCAACAGCAGCAGCATCCACTAAAGCATATTCTTGCCAACCAAATAAACCAGTAACGAAGTCACCAGGTTGATAATCGGAATGGCAGGAATCAACAACGATACCAGTAGCAAAAGATTTCATGACAGTATTGAGTGCCACAGGTTGTGCATAATTACCAATTGCGCTTACCCAGCCTTTCATTGCTGGCTCTACAGACAAAAAAATATTTCGAATAATTATTTTACCCGTTGATATTTTTGGCAGAACAGTCTTAATAATTTTAAAATCTTCTGCTTCAGGAATATTTTTTGGTCTTTTTTTAAGAATTACCTGTCTATTTTCGTAACGATCCATAGATTTTGACGCCTTAATTTATAAAAGACTTATATAAAGTTTCTCACCATTAAAAACAATGGTATCCCCAGCTATAATTTTTTTTCGCTTTCTTTTCTCTACACAGTCATTAACCTCTACTAGCCCGTTAGCTATTGCACTTTTAGCTGCTCCACCGCTTTCAAGTAAACCCTCAAATTTTAATATTTTATATAATTCAACAGGTTCTTTATTAATACTGACTATTTTCATTTTGCGGCTATATCAAGTTAAAAAATTGAGTTGAGTTGGTCGTTGTTTTTTTTGAAATCTCTATGATTGATTCCGGACGATGCTTAGCGATTTCTTCAACGACTAAAGGTAAAAAAGCTGGTTCATTTATTCGATTTTTTGATGTTTTTTTTATTATGTTTGGTAACAGGTATGGCGCGTCAGTCTCGACCATTAATCTATTAATCGGTATGTTGCCAATATTATTTTTTAGCTCACCTCCGCGCCTTTCATCGCATATCCATCCAGTAATTCCTATATAAAGATTTAAATCTAGATAATTAAATAACGCTGCTTTAGTTCCTGTAAAACAATGTATAACTACATTTTTTAGCTGAGCCCTATAAGTGCTTAATATTTCTAATTGTCTCTTATGAGCGTCTCTCTCGTGTAAAAAAACTGGTAAACCTAGCTCAGCAGCTAATTGAAGTTGGTTTTCAAAAGCTATTTCTTGCTCCTTAGGTGTGGATATATTACGGTTGAAATCAAGTCCTATTTCACCAATAGCCACTACACTTTTATTGCTAGCGATCTCCTTAAGATTGTTAAAACTTTCACTATTATATTCTTTGGCATGATGAGGGTGAATACCACATGTTGTATATATCATATTTGGAAAACTTTTAGATAAGTCTTTATAAATATTGATACCCTTTATGCTATCCTGTTCTGATATACCCGTAATAATAAGCTTTGAGACATTAGCATTTTTAGCTCGATTTACAATGGATATTAAAGTTTTTTCAAAAAATCGATGAGTGAGGTTGACACCAATATCTATTAATGCGTTTTCTGATTTAATTGCACCACTCATAATTTAGCCATTTCTTCTTGATTGCTAATCATCTGTTCATTTTCATTTAGTTTTTTTGCATAAATTGATGAAAAAGCTAATACATTTTGCACATAGTTTCGTGTTTCATTAAATGGTATTGCTTCAATCCAAGCATCGAAAGGTATGCTACCCCCCGTTTTTTTCCTCCAGCGACTTACCCTTGTTGGCCCAGCATTATATGAAGCTATTGCGAGAATACGATTACCATTAAATCTATCAAGCATCTTTTTAAAATATAGGCTACCTAATGCTATATTTATTCTTGCATCATACAAGCCAACCACCGGATCAAAAGAAATATTATTATTACTCGCTACTTGTTTTGCTGTAGCAGGCATAAGCTGCATTAAGCCTTTGGCACCAACAGGAGATGTTGCTTCACGATGAAAAGAACTTTCTTGTCTAGCCAGAGCCATTAGTAAATGCATAGGTATTTGGTTTTTTTTTGCATTTTTTTCAAATAAGTCCCTAAAAGCAAGAGGAAATCTAAGATTAGTATCATTCCAGTAACCAGCTTTTATCATGCTTGTAATAGCACCATTGTGCCATAGCCATTTTTTAGATATGTGAGCTGCTGAAATCCATTGTTTTTTTGAAAAATTTCTTGTTGTTTTATTCCACTCTCTGCGTGCTGAGAGATTTAGGTTATGGTGAAGAAGCTCCCTGGTACTTTTAATACCTACTTGAGATTCTAGTTCTGTTAATTCAACTTGACTTGGCGTTGAATCCTTATATCGCATATTATTAGATAGCCCGAGTCGTTGAGCGCTCAAAAAACCATAAAAACTTCTCTCGCTGGATAATTTTTTATAACCACTCAAGTCTAGGTTCTTAGAGTCACCATCAATAATTTCAATTAATCTTTGGTCCCAATATTTCCATACCTGTTTATTTCTTAAAACTTGAGGCATTTTTTCTATCCAGATTTGAGCATCTTTCCAATCTGCTACTTGGATAGATTGACGAACTCTCCATTCTAATATTTTATGGCCAGAGGAATGAATATTTTTTGTTAAATATTTATCTGATTCTTCCTTCTTTTTTTGTTTAAAAAAACTTTTTATTAAAGAGCTACTAATTTTTATTTTTTGTGCTTCAGAAAATTCATATTTTTTTTGATACTTCAAAAAGACTTCAGACGCTAACTGCGCATTTTTTTTTGCTAAACGCACCAATCCATAAGTTACCGCAGCATGAATTTCGCTAGTATTATTAATTAACTCTTTCGGAGTAAAGTAATTATGATTGATTACGGCACTTTCATTTTTATATGTTTCATATAGCTTTGTTGCAAGTTTTTTATTATCTTTATTATTAATGAATCTTGAAACATATTTTGATAGTTGATAATTACGTTTAGCAATTGATTTTGAATATCTATCCCACGCAACTTCTTCTGTAATGAGATTATCTTTGATCAAAATAACGAATAATTTATCGCATTCTTTGGGTTGTGAGTTGCCAGAGGACCAAAGTTTTAGAGCAGCTTGAATAACACTTTTTTTATTATTCGTGTCGCTCTTAATTCTTGCAAATTGGTAGTAACATCTCTGTCTTATTGTTGCTCGACTTTCTTTGTAGTCAGCTAAATAATCTTGCCATCTATTGTGTTTTCTCAAAACTTCAAGCCAATAATATCTGACGTTATCAGAAATTGCTGATCGATCATATTCCTCTAAGAATTTCCTTATATCATCTTTCGGAAAGCTGCGAATTTTTTGCAGTAACTCTTGTGCTAAAAGATAGTGTTTTATTGGATAGTCGTTAAGTTTTGTATATTCATATTGATAGGTTGTCATATCCCTTTTTTGAAGCGCGTCATATGCAGCTTTAAAAATTTTACGTTGCTCATGAAGCTCTCCTATTATTGGATCAAAATTTTCTAAACAAATTACATCATAAGATAATAAGGCTAACCATATTATGAATAATTTGCGTAAGACAGGAGTCTGCCATCTCTTGTAAATACGTATGTCGATAAATTTCATGATGAGAGTATATATTAGTAAAATAAGTAAATAATCCAAATTTGAGGTTGTTTATATGCATATACATCATAGTTACAACAATCTCTATTAAATAGAGAAGAGTTAACTTTTATACATATAAATTAAAAAATTTAAGTTAAAGTTAAAATTTTAAAGTTTCATTACCAATAAATATAATTTACAAGAGAAGATAATGATATACCTGTTCATTTTTTTTGTATTATTGATAATTATTTCACCATTAATGTGGTTTAGGCAATCTCCACGTCAAAAGCTCACAATATACATGAGAAAGAAAGCTGTTGATCTAGGAATGACCGTTCAGTTAAGCACCTCAGTAGATAACCAGTTAGAAAAAAAGAGACTAGATTGTATTACTTACAAATTATCATGGCATATTGACTCTATAAAATCTTCTAAACCACATATGGAGGATTGGTTATTGGTAAAGTCAACAAGAAGAGGGGAGGCCTCTATTTGGTTAGAATGGAACTGGCTTGGCGAGCAGTGTTGCGAGGATATAACTGAGGATATAGACCTAGCACTTAAAAATCTTCCTATTACTATCTCTGCATTGCAAGCAAGATCAGATGGAATTATGATTTACTGGAAAGAAGAGGGAGATGAGAGAGATGTAGTAAAAATTTATGAGTCATTGTTCACTTTGAGAAATGCCATTAGATACTAAATAACAAATTTTTTTTATCAATTGAATAAATCTACTTGACCAACCTACTATATCTACCTGTATATTCCCCACATGAGATTGAAGTTTTGAATATATTATTTTGAAATTAAAGCATTAAGAGTAGTTGCTAGCCAAGACGTATATAGGGTAGTAAGGTAAAAAGCACGCGGTCTTTTTTTTGTTGGTTTATTCAAGACAAGACTTTTTTGCGGCAAATTTAATTGAGCAATATAATCCGATGGCGAAATCACTAGTTATTGTAGAATCACCTGCTAAAGCAAAAACTATTAACAAATACTTAGGGTCTGAGTACATAGTGAAATCCAGTATTGGTCATGTTCGAGATGTATCTAAGAATATTGTATCAAGCAGTCTATCAGAGCGCGCTAAGGCCGCAGCAATCACCCGTAATCTCCCAGAAGAAAAAAAGGCTGCACATAAAGCAAAAAAAGCACGTGAAAAATTGTTCAATTCTATGGGTATAAACCCAGAAAAGGATTGGAAAGCCCAATATGAAATTCTATCCGGTAAAGAAAAAGTAGTAGCAGAGCTTAAAAAATTAGCAAAAAATGCAGACACAATTTATCTAGCTACAGATCTAGACAGAGAGGGTGAGGCGATAGCTTGGCATTTACAGGAAATAATTGGTGGAAGTAAAGATCGCTACAAAAGAGTAGTTTTTAATGAAATAACAAAAAAGGCTGTTCAAGCAGCATTTTCAAAACCCTCTGAATTGGATTTAGATCGGGTGAATGCACAACAAGCCCGGCGTTTTTTAGATAGGGTTGTTGGATTCATGGTCTCACCACTACTTTGGAGTAAGGTTGCTAGAGGATTATCTGCCGGACGCGTCCAGTCAGTTGCAGTCAAATTAATAGTACTTCGGGAGAGAGAAATTAGAGCTTTCGATCCAGAAGAGTATTGGACACTTCATGCTGATCTTGAATCAAACTCTAGCGATATAATTCGATTTGAAATAAATAAATTAGCAGGACAAAAATTTCTACCAAAAGATAAAAAACAAACATTTGAGGCATTAGAGGTCCTTAAATCTGCAACATACACTGTGACAGATCGTGAAGATAAACCTACAGGCAGTAAACCATCCGCACCTTTCATAACATCAACCTTGCAACAGGCTGCTAGCACAAGACTTGGATATGGCGTAAAAAAGACTATGGCTATGGCTCAACGACTATATGCTGGTGGATACATCACCTATATGAGGACAGATTCGATTAATCTGAGTGTTGATGCTGTATCTGCTTGTAGAAATTATATACAAAGCAATTTTGGTGAAAGTTATTTACCAGAAAAACCAAATATTTATACTAGTAAATCTGGCGCACAAGAGGCCCATGAGGCAATAAGACCCTCTAATGTCGATATCATGCCAAATGATTTAATTGATATGGATGATGCCAAGCAACTTTACCAGCTTATCTGGCAACAGTTCGTTGCTTGTCAAATGACCCCAGCTAAATTTACAAGTACTACTATCACGGTCGATTCTGCAGAATTTAAGATGAAAGCTAAAGGACGTATTATTAAGTTTGACGGCTACTTAAAAGTATTGCCTGCGGTACGAAAAAAAGATGACACTTCAGAGCTCCCTGATCTTCAAGTAGGAGAGGTATTAGATCTTAATATCTTAATACCTCTCCAGCATTTTACAAAGCCGCCACCACGTTTTTCTGAGGCTGCTTTAGTTAAAGAGCTTGAAAAATTAGGTATTGGTAGACCGTCTACATACGCATCTATAATTTCAAGAATCCAAGAAGCAGGATATGTGAGAATCGAAAACCGTCGTTTTTATGCTGAAAAGATTGGAGATATTGTCACAGTTCGTTTAAATGAAAGTTTCACGGACCTCATGGACTATGGTTTTACAGCTGCAATGGAAAATCATCTAGATGATATAGCCAATGGTCAACGTGACTGGAAAGACGTTTTAAACAGGTTCTACGCAGATTTTTCAAAAAGTTTATCTAATGCTGAGTCCAAAAATGGGGGTATGAGACCTAACGAGCCAACACTAACTGATATCAAGTGCCAAGAAGCTGCCTGTAATAGACCTATGACTGTAAGAACTGCATCTACTGGAGTCTTCTTGAGTTGCTCTGGGTACACATTACCACCAAAAGAGCGATGTAAAGGTACCATCAATCTGAGTTCCGGTGAAGAGGTTGTTAATATTGATGAAGATGATGAGGCTGAATCCCGTCAGTTAATGAAAAAACATCGTTGTGGCTTATGTGATACTGCTATGGATAGCTACCTAGTTGATACAACAAGAAAACTATATGTCTGTGGAAAAAATCCAACCTGTAGTGGTTTTATGGTTGAAAAAGGTATATTTGCAGTCAAGGGATATGACGGCCCCTCACTAGTGTGTGACAAATGCGGTATGGATATGCACTTGAAGGTTGGCCGTTTTGGAAAATATTTTGGTTGTATAAGTGATAGTTGTAAAAATACCCGAAAGCTTTTGAGAAATGGAGAACCTTCCCCTCCAAAAATGGATCCAGTGTCAATGCCAAATTTAGCATGTATAAAAGTTGAAGATCATTATGTGCTTCGTGATGGGGCAGTAGGCATGTTTCTTGCCGCTAGCCAATATCCAAAGCATCGAGAGACGAGGGCTCCACTTGTTTGTGAGCTCATACAATATAAAGATGAAATCGATGTTAAGTATCGTAATATATTTGATGCTCCTCAAGAAGATCCGAACGGAAACAAAACAGTTGTTCGGTTTAACAGAAAAGAAAAGGAACATTACGTGCAAAGTGAGCTAAATGGTAAACCTTCAGGATGGAAGGCAATATTTAAAGATGGTCAATGGAAGATAGAGGATAACCGTAAAACAGATAAAAAATAGAGGCTTTACTTGCAATTTTTTTTGTTAAAATTAAAGATCTAAAAAGAACCTTACTAAACAAAACTAATATGAATCCCTATGTTGCTATAGTCAATCAAAAAATATCTCTCTGTAAAATATTACTGAGTGAAGGTATTTTGAAAAATCAATTATTAGAAAAAAAGCCTGATGCCCAGCTAGAATTAGCTTTTATGCAGTCTGTGATATACCAACTTGAATCAGCTTATATTAATTATCTAAAAGAAATCGCTTTTGCTCACAAATGCAAGGATATTGAATCAGTTGATTCTTTGAAGAAACTAAAAGTTGGGCTTCTTTCTGCGAATAAGAGTATGGCGGAGTCACAGGAGATAGAATTACTGCTTGGGGAACAGCAAAGTTGGCTAAGCCAGCTTCTTAGCGAGCATAAAAAAATATCTTTACCACCGATAACAATAAGTAAAAAAAATAATGATCATTCTATTTCTCTCCTTGAGGTAAAACAATTAGATGATACTATGTATTGGAGTTTTGCTGATATGGAGTTTTGGATTGAAAGCTTCACAGAAATACTAGATAGAAATCGCCAGCTCATGTATGAATGTTGACAAAAATCTGGTAATTAAAATTATAAATAATCATAATTGATGGAAAAATCAAATGTCTTTTTTTGAAATAGTTGTTCTGCCGAATGGAGATATCGCGCTCAAAAGAGATAATGATATCGATGAGCCGATAATCCGAATTTCTTTCTCAAAGGAAGTCGACGGTTTCTCTGAGGAATCGAAAATAAATGTTGCTAGGGCAATGATAGATGCCGGCATTGATTTTTTTGATAAAATGGATCTTGATATCTTGCAGAAAAAAGAAAATGATCAATCTCCTGATATATCTACAATAATTCACTAAATAATTTATATTTTTGTTCTTAAAACCCCTACACTTATTCCTTCAATAGAAAAATTTTGTGTTCTTAAATCCACATTAATTGGTTTAAAATCGTCATTTTCTGGCATTAACTTAATTTCATGAGCTACTGAATTCGTTATTATTCTTTTCACTGTTACCTCGTCTTCGATTCTTGCCACTACAATTTCTCCATTTTCTGCCATATTAGTTTTATGAACAGCAAGCAGATCTCCGTCCATTATCCCAATATTCCGCATACTTGCACCTTGTACTTTTAGAAAGAAGTCTGCTTTTGGATAAAACATATCAGATGCCACATCTACATAATCTTCTATATTCTCTATTGCAAGTATTGCTTCGCCAGCAGCTACACGACCAACTAGGGGTAATCCATTTTGCTCATCATCAAGAAGACGAATTCCACGGGAAGTCCCCTTAATCATTTTAATTACCCCTTTTTTTGCTAGGGCTCTTAAATGTTCTTCAGCGGCGTTGGGTGACTTAAAACCCAGCTCATCGGCTATTTCTGCTCTTGTTGGAGGATAACCTGTTGCCCTTATGTTTGTTTTTATTAAATTTAAAATCTCTTCCTGTCTTGCTGTAAGTGAAGCGGTGATCATAAAAACTCCTTATCTATAGCAAATCTTATAGTTCGATATTAAGTAGGCGCTATAAAACAATACACTGTATTTATTAACAGTATATTGTTTTATTTGTATTAATAACAACATTTATTTAATAATTATCCCTTTAAAAATATTTTATTTATATACGATTTTAGGGAAAATTGGACAGGGTGCTCCAATGTTCATAACAAAAAAATGAGTTATTAATTTAATAAGTAATTTTTTTTAAAATACTAGTTTATGATTACAGGGTAATTTTTTTTATAGGGATAAATTATGCCGATAGGGCCTTTAATAATAGACCTGAGTGGCCTTTCATTGTGTTTAGATGAAAAAAGGTTGCTCAAAATCCCAGTTATTGGAGGCGTGATACTTTTTTCTAGAAATTTTAGAAACCGCAAGCAATTGATGATGCTCGTATCTGAAATTAGATATATTAGGCCAGAAATTCTGATATGTGTTGATCAGGAAGGAGGTAGGGTCCAGCGATTTATCGACGATTTTAGTCCAATTCCCCCGATGCAGACTCTGGGTAATTTTTTGGGTACTCCGTTAGAGAAGTATATCAAGGACTGTGGATGGTTAATGGCTTGTGAGCTTATAGCTTGCGATATAGACTTCAGTTTTGCTCCAGTTTTAGATCTCGATCAAAATACATGCGAAGTGATTGCAGACCGATCTTTTTCTGAAAACCCGGAAAAGGCTGTAAAAGCTGCAAGTTTTTTTATATCAGGTATGAAAGAAGCAGGTATGGCTTCAACTGGTAAACACTTTCCAGGCCATGGTGGAGTAGAAGTGGATAGTCATATTGAAACTCCCGTGGATGATAGAAGTATTGAAGATTTATTATCCAACGATATTATACCTTTTGCTAAACTATCGGCCAGCTTAGATGGGATTATGCCTGCTCACATCATTTATCCTCAGATAGATAAGAATGCTGTAGGTTTTTCAAAATTATGGATAAATAAAATTTTGAGACAAGATTTAAAATTTGATGGAGTTATCTTTAGCGATGATCTGTCTATGAAGGGAGCTGACGTTGCTGGTGATTATATTAGTAAAGCTAAGTCTGCACTTAATGCCGGATGCGATATGATTTTAGTTTGCAATAATCGAAAAGGTGCTATTGAAGTAATAGATTATTTAGCATCAACTAACTGGACGTCATCAGCAAGATTGTCCAGAATGAAGAATAGAAAAAAATTATCATGGAAGCAATTAGCTTCTGATGACCGCTGGATATCAACTAAAGCTTTTTTTGAGTCGATTTCTACGGACTAATTAGGGTGTTAATACGATTACTGGGGATTTTTTTATGGCAGTTATAGAGAACTGGTTGGTCAATTTAATAGGTCAAAAATTAACAGGTGGCTACTATCTTTGGGTACTAGAGATTTTTCTAATTGTTGTTTTTTCTTTTTTCGCTGGATACTTAATAAATAAATTAATAAATATACTCGAAAAGCATGCCTCAAAGTCAAAAACTGTATGGGATGATGCGATTATCGAGGCTTCAAGACGACCAGCAGTATGGGCTATTTGGATTATTGGAATAAATTTGGCAGCATCCGTAGCGTTAAAAGCTGCAGGCTCTGAATTACAGGACCTTATTAGTTTAGTAAATAGAGCCTTTATAATTTTCTTATGTGCCTTATTTTTGATCAATCTAATCAAAAGGGTAGAGCGTAACTTAACTGATATAGAATATATCCCAGAGCCATGTGATGAAACAACCGTTAAAGCTGTAGGTAAGCTTCTTCGTTTCTCTGTAATCATCACAGCAGTTTTAATTGCTATGCAGCTATTTGGATATAGCATATCAGGATTGCTTGCATTTGGAGGAATTGGTGGCTTGGCGATTGGCTTTGCTGCTAAAGATCTTTTAGCAAACTTCTTCGGCGGTTTGATGTTATATTTTGACCAGCCCTTTAAGGTTGGAGACTGGGTAAGATCCCCAGATCAAGAGATTGAGGGTACAGTCGAAGATATAGGTTGGCGTCTAACAAGAATTAGAACATTTGATCAGCGTCCTTTATATATACCAAATTCTGTATTCAACAGCATATCTTTAGAAAATCCATCGAGAATGTTAAATAGACGAATATATGAAACAATTGGTGTTCGTTATGACGATCTATCAAAAATGGAGGCAATAGTTTCAGATGTACATAAAATGCTTGTTGAGCACGATGAAATTGATAAGAATAAAACACTGATAGTAAATTTTGATTCTTTCGCGCCCTCGTCAGCAGATTTCTTCATCTATACTTTCACTAAAACCACAAATTGGGTTAAGTTTCATGAAATTAAACAAGATGTCCTACTTAGGGTGTCCAACATTATAGCGTCACATAGCGCAGAAATAGCTTTTCCAACTTCGACTTTACATATGGTTTCTGATTCACAAAAGTATGATCAATAAAATTAATAACCTATGTAGTAGTTTGAGCTATAATTTTTATTTTAATCAAGCGTTGGAGCTAGACTATCTAATAAATCCTTCGCCTTAAGTATGCGTTGATCTGCTGTAAGTATATCAAGATCAAACTTTAATGCGCTGGGCCCATCAAATCTGAAGATATCAGGTTTTTTTTGCACTAAATTGATAATATTTTTTGGGTCTATGGATGTATCTGATGCAAACTCGAGTCTTCCATTTGTATCTCCTAACTCAAGCTTAGTTACACCTAATTTTTTTGCATAAAGTTTCAGTGATGTGACACTAAATAAATTTTTTAAGTAGCCATCAATTAATCCAAAGCGATCAATCATTTCAACTTGAAGTTCTCGAAGCTCACCATCAGAATCAGCATTTGCTATTCTTTTATAGAGTATCAGTCGCATATGAACATCAGGAAGATAATCTTCAGGAATTAATGCAGGTATATTAAGTTTGATTTCAACAGGATTGATGGCTAGCATTGATAGATTTGGTGATTGACCTGTCCGTATAGCCTTGACAGCCTTATCTAATAATTCAGTATAAAGAGTGAACCCTATTGATTGAATGTGACCACTTTGCCCTTTTCCTAAAAGCTCTCCCGCTCCACGAATCTCAAGATCGTGTGTCGCCAGTGTGAACCCCGAACCAAGTTGATTCGCGTCCCTGATTGCCTCTAGGCGCTTAAAAGCATCAGAGGTTAATGATCTGATATCAGTTACTAATAAATATGCATATGCTTGATGATGAGAGCGACCAACTCTTCCTCTAAGTTGGTGGAGTTGAGCGAGACCAAATTTATCTGCCTTACTTATCAAAATAGTATTAGCAGTTGGTATATCAATTCCATTTTCTATTATAGTACTACATACTAAAACATTGAACCGTTGGTGGTAAAAATCAGACATTACATATTCGAGTTTTTTTTCCCGCATTTGACCATGTGCAAAATTTACTTTTGCTTCCGGAAGTAGCTCAGCCAGCCAGGAGGCCGTTTTCTCAATAGTTCTAACTTCATTGTGCACATAAAAAATCTGACCACCTCTTAATATTTCCCGTAATACAGCCTCACGAATGACATCAGAATTTTTTTCACGTAAAAAAGTTTTTACTGACAATCTTTTTGCGGGTGCGGTTGCGATAATGGATAAGTCTTTTATACCAGACATGGAGAGGTTGAGTGTTCTTGGTATTGGTGTTGCAGTAAGAGTCAGAACATCTATGTTTGCCCTAAATTCCTTAATAACCTCTTTTTGTTTTACACCAAACCTATGTTCTTCGTCAATAACAAGAAGACCAAGATCTTTAAAGTCTATTTTTGTATGCAAGAGTTTGTGTGTTCCTATGAGAATATCTATTTTTCCTCTACTGGCATCCTTAAAAATAGTTTGCTGGTTTTTAGTTGAGATAAATCTAGACAGTTCTCCTATTTCTATTGGTAAATTGGCAAATCTATCCCTAAAATTTTCTACATGTTGATGTACCAAAAGGGTGGTAGGAACGAGAATAACAACCTGTTTTCCACTGGATACAGCAATGAAAGCTGCCCTCATAGCTACCTCTGTTTTACCAAAACCAACGTCACCGCAAATAAGTCTATCCATAGGTCGATCCGATATCATATCTCTTTTCATTGCTTCGATTGTTTCTATTTGATCTGGCGTTTCTTCATAAGGAAAATCGTTACAAAAATTCTGATAGGCTTCAGGCGTAACTCTGCATGCAAACCCTTTTTTAGACGCCCTTGTGGAATATATGTCAAGCAGCTCAACAGCAGTATCAGATATCTCTTTAAGAGCCTTATCTTTTGATTTTATCCATTGTTCCCCACCCAATTTATGAAGAGGTGCTTGAATTTCTTCTACACCGCTGTACCGATTAATTAGATTAAGAGAAGATACAGGTACATATAATTTAGCTTTATCTGCATATTCTAAAGCAAGGAATTCCTGGGGCCAGTCATTAGTGTTTATGGTTTTAAGTCCCAAATATCTCCCAATACCATGCTCTGTATGAACGACTGGAGAACCTATACGAAGCTCGGATAGATTTTTTATAGCTTGTTCAGAACGACTCGATTTTCTTGCTCGGCGACGGTTTTGTATAATTTTAAGCCCAAATAACTCAGATTCTGTTATCAGTAAAATATTAGGCTTAATTAAATGAAACCCTCTTTCAATTGGGTAGGTTGTAATTGAGATTTTATATTTTGTTTTTAGAAAATCATCCCAGGTTTCAGCTTCATAATATTTGATTTTATTTCTCTGCAATATGACACCCAAAGCTTCCTTGCGGCCCTTAGTTTCTGCACATAGTAATATTCGATTATCATTTTCGCCTGAAAAGACTTCCAGTTTTTTTAGTGTATCTAATATATCAGTATCAGGAGAAATATTGGGCACAGGCTGAAAATTTAGACTAAAAGAATCAGTAGATTTAATTGGGCTGTTTCTTTCTATATATATTTTTTTATATGAATAATTTTCTAAGGCTTCAAAAATTTTATATGGTGAAATAAAAACCTCATCTGGAGGTAGAAGTGGGTTTTTACTATCAATATTACATTCTTTAAAGCGACTTTTTATATTACACCAAAAATTTTCTGCATTTTCTCTAGTATTGCTATCTACAACTATCAAGCAATTTTCTGGAAGATAGTCAAAAAAAGATGAGCTCTCGCTAAAGAATAATGGAAGAAAGTATTCAATTCCCTGAGGGGCGATACCATTCTTTATACTGGAGTAGATTGTTGAATTCCTATCGTCACCATCAAATTTTTCAATCCAGTTTTTTTTGAATCTTGTTATTGAGTCGTTATCTAAAGGAATTTCTTTAGCTGGTAAAAGAGAAATTAAATCAACTTTTTCTTTCGTAAGCTGCGAATCTGGATCAAAGATTCTCAGGCTTTCAATTTCATCATCGAATAGATCAATACGAAAAGGTAATAACGCCCCCATTGGATAAATATCTATTTTTGATCCGCGTATACTGTATTCACCACGCTCAATTACTGTTTCAGTAATTCGATAGCCACTATATTGGAGTTTTTTTCTTAGACTCTCTAAATTGATTTGTTCACCAACTTTGTAGCTAAATGATCGCCCTTGAACGAAGTCTTTTGGAGGTAATCTATGCATCATGGTCATTACAGGCACCACAGTAACTCCAGAATTTTTTTCTGGTAAGCTGTAAAGTGTCTTTAGTCTTTTAGAAATTATATCTTGATGTGGCGAAAAATGATCATAAGGGAGAGTTTCCCAGTCAGGAAATTGAGTGACTTGCGAGCTGTTACCCAAAAAAAAAGCTATTTCGGACTCTATTTTTGATGTAGTTCTGGCAGATGACGTAATTACTAAAACTGGGCCTGTATGTATTTTTGTTACTTCAGCGATACTAAGAGATAATCCAGAGCCAAAAGAATCGCTCCATAACAGTTTTTTGTCCGCTAAATTTAATGATTGTAAGGATAAAATTGGCATAAAATGTATAATTGTTAAAATTTGCTTATGTGAGTATTTGAGGTAGAAAAATTTACTTTTCAATAACACTCAAAAAGTTCTCAAGCATTTTAGCGACGGTTGCACCATTTAGATATGGCCAACTAAATAAATTTAATTAATTTTCGCTAAATAGCATATATTTATTGGAGAATGATAATTGAACAAACTAAGACCCTTTTTAGTATTGCTTTTAGTGAGTGTTTTTTTTCTTAATTCTTCAGGTTGTTCATCGCAAGATTTTAATTTTAAAAGTTTAGCTAAATCTGACTTAGATGAGGTTGCTGATTATCACTATAAAGAAATTGAGGCTTTGCTCAAGGATCTTACTTCCAAGCTTTATAAAAGAAACCCTAAGTACCTAAAAAATTTATCTGCTTATGCAAATCTTTCAGACAGTATAGATTATAGGTTAAAACAAATTTTCGATAGACCAAAGAATACTAAAATACCTGAAGTCGCTGCTTATGGAACGGATGCTATTGAATTATCCCTATCTAGAAACTTTCAGGGAGATAGAGTGCTCGCTTTTATTGGTGGATTGACCGATATGATTAAAAAATCATATGGATATAATACAGAATTTTTTATTTATACAGAGTTGAAAGAGCAGAATTTATATCTAAGCGCCCGAAACTTGGAGATTGCATTCTGGAGAATAACATCATACAAAAATAAAAATGGTGAGCCGTTTATACTCACAAATAGCAGAAATGGTGAAATTGAAAATCTTAGTTATGAGCGTATATACGGAAAAATGATTGCACTACAGGATATGATGGCTCGAATTTCATCTGGAAAGAATGAAAGAATGGTTAAAACTGTAGTACAAAACGTAGCCGCTAAAGCTTTTTTCCCATTCTAATTAAATTTAGTTGGGCTTGAAGAAGCTTATACCTGAATCAGTTATGTTTAATATGAAACTCTCGGATAACTTTTCAAGTGATAGGTAGACTTTAATATATTTTAAGCTCCACTGAGGTTGCCCTTAAGGGTTAGAGGCATGATAATAACGATATAAACTTTATTTTTAAAGAAAGGATCAACTAAGTGATAGAGAAAACCCGTCCTATACCTGCAGATTTTTTTTCAGATTGGAAGGAACGAGAAGCACTCTCTGAGGCTATGATTCCCCTAATTGGTAGGCTTTATAGAGAAAAAAATATTTCTTTGTATATGTATGGAAAAAGTATGGTTAATAGGTCAGTTATTGAATTGATGAAGGCCCACCGGTTCGTTCGCCAGATTGAACAAAATGAATTATCGGAATATGAAACCTACCCTTTAATTGAAGCCTTATCAGATATAAATTTAGGTCCAGCACATATAGATGTTGGAAAACTAGCTGTGAAATACCAAGAGTCTACGAATACTCAAAGTTTAACCGATTTTCTAAATGAGGAAATTGGAGACGAGTTAGATGACATAAAAAAACCTATCCCTGATCCACAGGATGTAATCTTATATGGGTTCGGGCGTATTGGGCGATTATTGGCAAGGCTTTTATTAGAAAAAACAGGCAGCGGTGATATGCTTCGCCTAAAAGCGATTGTAGTTCGCGGCGGCTCTACTGAAAGTGATCTTAGCAAGCGCGCCAGTTTGCTCAGACGAGATTCCGTCCATGGAGCATTTGAGGGTACAATTCGTATTTTAAAAGATAAAAATATACTAGTTTGTAACGGGAATCCTATACAAATAATCTATGCAAATTCACCAAGCGAAATAGACTATAAACAGTTCAGTATAAATAACGCAATACTAATCGATAATACTGGCGCATGGAGAGATGAGCAGGGACTAGGAAAGCATATAGAGTGCCCTGGTATATCAAAAGTTATATTAACTGCACCCGGTCAAGATCCAATTCCAAATATAGTTTATGGAATCAATCATCATGATATAACTAAAAATTCTAAAATTATATCGGCAGCCTCATGTACAACTAACGCTATTGTTCCTATTCTCAAAGCACTTCAAGATGAATTTGGAATTAAATGTGGCCATGTAGAGACTGTCCACTCTTATACAAATGATCAAAATTTAATTGATAACTTTCACAAAGGGTCACGACGAGGCCGAAGCGCTGCACTAAATATGGTTCTGACAGAAACTGGTGCTGCCAGTGCTGTTGCTAAGGCATTACCTGAACTTAAAGGAAAGCTCACAGGTAATGCTATAAGAGTTCCTACTCCTAATGTCTCAATGGCAATTTTGAATCTCCGTCTTGATCGTGAAACTAGCCTTGACGAAATCAATAATTATGTCAGAAAAATGTCACTTCATTCTCCACTTCAAAATCAGATTGATTATACAAATTCTACGGAAGCAGTTTCATCCGACTTTGTTGGTTCTCGTCATGCATGTATATATGATGCACACGCAGCAATAGTAGATAAAGATAACGTTATACTTTATTGCTGGTACGACAATGAATTTGGCTATAGTTGCCAGGTTATTAGATGCCTCGAGGAGTTTGCAGGGATCAGCTGGAAAATGATACCGAGTTAACTTACGTTATATTTCTTTAAAAACCTATAAGCTTTAGGCTAAAAAAATTGTCCCATAGACCTTATCGCGTATGATTATGCGGT
>Ga0222719_10000155_pt1 | contig 67981 bp, 65 predicted proteins | sample C33_34DmetaG_FD_165039 | JGI IMG/M metagenome (GOLD analysis project Ga0222719, IMG submission 165039) | Estuarine water microbial communities from San Francisco Bay, California, United States - C33_34D | ecosystem: Environmental > Aquatic > Marine > Unclassified | place: USA: California...
GATTCATGCCAACAGGGCAAATGCATTCAAAACACTTCAATGGAATTATTTCGGGGCACTAATCATCCATTGAATTCCGAACTGATCAGTGAGCATGCCAAAATGGGACCCCCAAAATGTTTCTGACATGGGCGAGCTTACTTGCCCATTTTCAGAAAGTTTCCCAAAAATGTCCTCCGCTTGGGATTTATTTTCTACGTTCAGGCTGATTGAAAAATTGGTGCCTTTTTGATAACTGTCCTTCATCGGTCCTGCAGCATCACAGCCTAAGAGTGTAAACTCATTTGTAATGGGCAATGCAATATGCATGATTTTATTCATAAAGTGAGGATCGTTGTCCAACTTGCAGTCTGAAGGGATATCTTTAAAATATTTGATTTCACTCAAAGTCGCGTCGAAGACTGATTGATAAAACTTAAAAGCAGCCTCGCATTGACCATCGAAGGCTAAGTAGGTATGAAATGTCATGTTTTTGGGGTTTAAAACAAGTCAAATTTACGATTTTAAATAAGTTAAAAAAGAAAAATCAAATTCATTATCTCCATCCGCTTGATGTCTTTCACTTTTAGATAGGGTCCAATAATTTAAATTTATTTCAGGGAAATGTGTGTCACCTTGGGATTGAGTATGGACTTTAGTGAGCTCTATGACATCGCAATAGGGCATGGCTTGCAGATAGATTTCGCCTCCGCCAATAATAAATATTTTTTCAAAACCTTGGGCGAGCGCTATGGCCTGCGAGATTGTGTGAGCTAAAATGACCTCTTCTGGAACGGTATAATCTTTTTGCCGAGAGATGACAATATGCTTTCTGTTGGGTAGGGGTTTGGGAAAGCTTTCGAAGGTTTTGCGACCCATTATTATGACGTGCCCTGAGGTCAACGACTTAAATCGTTTCAAATCAGTTTTCAGCTTCCAAATCAGTTTATTGTCCTTGCCAATAACATTGTTTTCTGAGGCTGCTGCAATCATAATCACCTCAGATTTTTGATTTGGCAGGTATTTAATTTTATCCACGGAATTGCTCATTTTACCATCCTATTTTCCCCCAATAGGGATTTGTCAAATTGCCACTGCGCCTTTGATATGAGGATGCGGATTGTAGTTACTTAGAGTAAAATCTTCAAAGGTAAAGTCAAAGATACTTTTCACCTTGGGGTTTAGCGTCATAGTCGGTAATTCTCGAGGTTCTCTGGAAAGTTGAAGCTCAAGTTGTTCGAGATGATTGCTGTAGATATGCGCATCTCCAAAAGTATGAATAAATTCACCCACTTGATAACCACAGACCTGTGCTATCATCATTGTAAAAAGAGCATATGATGCAATATTAAATGGTACACCAAGAAAAATGTCTGCACTTCTTTGATATAATTGACAGGACAACTTACCGTCCGCCACGTAAAATTGAAAAAAGGCATGGCATGGGGGTAGGGCGGCTTTTCCTTGGGAAACGTTATCTTGAAATGATTGAGAGGTGTCGGGCAAAACCGAAGGATTCCAGGCACTTACAAGCATTCTTCGACTATTTGGATTATTTTTTAGGGTGTGAATCACTTCTTGAAGTTGGTCAATATCATCACTGTTCCAATCACGCCATTGGTGACCGTAAACAGGCCCTAAGTCTCCATTGCTATCAGCCCACTCGTTCCATATTCGAACCCCATTATCATTGAGGTATTTGATATTAGTGTCACCTTTAATGAACCACAGCAATTCGTAAATAATAGACTTCAAGTGCAGTTTTTTGGTGGTTAACATGGGGAATCCCTGAGCTAAATCAAACCGCATTTGATAGCCAAAAACACTTTTAGTTCCAGTTCCAGTCCTGTCGTCCTTGTTGTGCCCTTCTTTGAGCACATGATTCACCAAATCAATATATTGCTTCATGTGGTTGTATTAATTCATTATCCTATAATTATTCCGGCAATGGTCGCAGACATGAGTGAAGCTATGGTACCACCGATGAGAGCTTTCATTCCAAATTTAGACAGCACAGTTCTTTGTCCAGGGGCCAAGGCACCAATGCCGCCAATTTGAATGCCTATTGATGCAAAATTAGCAAATCCACAAAGCATATAGGTCGCCATGATGATAGATTTTTCATAGGTAAAATGAGTACCAGTTGTAATGTCCTTCAAATCAGCGAGCTGTATGTATCCTACAAATTCGCTTGCAGCCAATTTAATCCCTAGCAGCTGCCCCATCAGCATAGTGTCTTCTGACGCCACTCCAATGAGCCACATAAGTGGGGCGAAAATTGTTCCGAGAATGGCTTCTAAAGTCAATCCAGAATAACTAGAATTAGCGGCTACCCAAGCATTGATATTGGTCCAATCTCCTATCACATCTAGAATGCCGTTGAACATGGCAATAAAGGCTACAAAAACCAAAAGCATGGCGCCAACATTGACAGCAAGTTTAAGTCCCTCAGTGGTTCCATTAGCAATGGCATCTAAAAAATTACTTCCGATTCTTTCATAGGAAACAGTAACATCATTGTTGATGGGCTCCGTTTGAGGATATAATATCTTGGAAATTACGACTGCACCTGGCGCAGCCATAACGGAGGCGGCTAGGAGGTGTTTGGCAAATTGCAACCTAAGCACGGGATCGTCACCACCCAAAAAGCCGATATAGGCAGCTAATACAGCGCCTGCAACCGTGGCCATGCCACCGATCATAACTAACAGCATTTCGGACTTGTTCATCCGTTCCAAATAGGCCTTGATCAACAACGGGGCTTCTGTTTGACCTAAAAATATATTACCAGCCACACTCAAACTTTCGGCTCCAGATATTTTTAAAGCTTTGGATAATAACCAAGCCAAACCTTTCACTGCTTTTTGAATGATACCTAAGTAAAATAATACAGAGGTAAAAGCTGAGAAAAATATAATGGTTGGCAAGACTTGAAATGCAAAAATATACCCAAAATTGTCTGTATTGTTAATCAAACCATCAAATAGAAATGCACTACCCGCCTGAGTAAATTCTAAAATGGCAATAAACACCTTTCCAACGCCTTCAAATGCCGATTGCACAATGCTAACTTTGAGTACTCCAATGGCAATTATACATTGTAGAGCAAGACCTAAACCAACTATTTTCCAATTGATAGCTCTACGATTACTGCTGGCAATGAATGAAATAAATAACAATGCAATCATTCCTAGTGCCCCTCTGAGTAACCCGTTAATACTAAAGCCTTCGCTGGAAACTATAACTGCCTTCTCCTCTAAAGATTTTCGGTTAAAAGCATACGCTACACCATTTTCCTCTAAGACAAGTCGGCTTGAATTAAACTGATTTATGGTATAAACTCTTAGGGTGTCATTAGGTTGAGTATATTCAAAAGAAATGCTGTTATCCGAAACATAATATTTCCCTTTGGCAAGAAGGTTTTTAGCTTCTAGGGCATAATTAAATGTACTCTCAGACAAAGACAGAAAATCTTTGGTTGTATCAATATCGAAAAGAGCAGTTCCTTCTTGATCAGTTATTGATTCAAAAACCCATTCGCCTTCAAGGGTTTGACCTACGGCTTGTGTGCCAAACAAGCACGCTCCCGCCAATAGCAACAAAAAATATTTCATCAATTATCGTTTAGAGATTTCATCACGAATGCGGACAGCAGATTCGTAATCTTCATTTTTGACAGCCTCGATGAGCATTTCGTTCAGCGTTTCTAGACTGATTCCCGAAAGGTTGACCAACTCGTCATTATCGCGTAGGGGTTCTAAATTGGAGGAAATAATTTTTTCGCTTAAAGGATCCGAATCCGACGGTTTTTCCTGACTCAAAAAAACGCCAGCCTTATCTAAAATAGCTTCGTAGGTGAATATGGCAGCCTTGAATCTCAATGCCAAAGCAATAGCATCACTTGTGCGCGCGTCAATGATTTCCTCTATTTTATCGCGTTCACAAATTAGGCTTGAATAAAACACCCCATCGACCAGTTTGTGGATGATTACCTGCTTGACTTTAATATCGAACCGGTCAGAAAAACTTTTAAAAAGGTCGTGAGTGAGTGGTCTAGGGGGTTTAATTTCTTTTTCGAGCGCAATGGCAATAGACTGGGCCTCAAAAGCCCCAATGACTATAGGTAATTTCCTTGTGCCTTCTACCTCATTAAGAATTAAGGCATAGGCGCCGTTTTGAGTCTGGCTGTATGAAATTCCCTTGATATCAAGTCTGATTAGGCTCATGGTTAACTTCTGCTAAGACCCAGATTCTAATGGTCTTTTTCTAGGTTATGAAGATAACAAAATTATGAGTTTTGACTCTTGAAAACTTTTAGTTTTTCAATAAGTGCTGGAACTACCTCAAAAGCGTCACCAACAACACCATAATCTGCCGCTTTAAAAAACGGAGCTTCTGGGTCTGTGTTGATCACGACCTTGACTTTGGATGAATTAATTCCTGCTAAATGCTGAATCGCTCCCGAAATGCCAATGGCTATGTATAGATTGGCTGCCACTGGTTTGCCAGTTTGTCCAACATGCTCACCGTGGGATCGCCAGCCCATGTCTGATACCGGCTTAGAGCAAGCGGTAGCAGCGCCAAGCACCTCGGCCAGTGTTTCAATCATACCCCAATTTTCAGGCCCTTTGAGTCCGCGACCAGCGGACACAACAACTTCAGCATCTGCAATGGTAACTTTATCTGAGGCTTTGTCAACCCCAGTAACGGATTGAGTGCTTTCTGAAATACTGGGCTCAAATACTTCAACTTCAGCTGAAACAGCTTGTTCAACCAAGCCAAATGCATTTTTTGATAAGCTAATCAATCGGCGATCTCCGGATAATTCAGTCATACCGTAGGCTTTGTTTGTAAATACTGTTCTTTTTACCACAAATGGATCCAGACTCATTGGCAGTGCAACCACATTCGAGGCATATGAGGCCTTCAATTTAATGGCCAGAAGAGGCGCCAAGAATTTACTATCTGCACTAGTGCTTAAAAGCACAACTGAACTATTTGAGGCTTGGGCTGCCTGAGAAATAACTTCAGCATAAGATTTGGCGTTAAATGTCGTCAATGAAGGATTGTTCACCTGTAACACTTTATTCACACCGTATAATTCAATGGCCTTAGGGTCAGTTGGTTTCACAGCAACAGCCGTTACTGAAGTGTCCATCTCATTAGCTAAAGCTCTGGCATATGAAGCCAATTCAAAGGCACTTTTACTGAATGACCCGTTTTGTGTTTCTGCGTAAATTAATATTGACATACCTATAAATTTAAATAACTTTAGCTTCGTTGTGTAACAGTTTGATCAGTTCATCTAGGTTGTCCTTGTCAACCATTGTAATTGCGCCTTTTGGGGCAGGTTTTTCGAACTTATTGGTCGTAGTTTTGACTTCAGTTTGAATGGCTTCTTTAACCTCCAGTGGCTTTTGACGCGCCATCATGATACCTCTCATATTGGGTATTCTCAAATCACTTTCTTCAACGAGTCCTTTTTGACCACCTATAACCAAAGGAAACGACGTAGACAGAATTTCCTTACCGCCATCAATTTCTCGTTCTGCCGAGATTTGGTTGTCCTCAACGGTCAGCTTTATACAATTATTGACAAAATTGGCTCCAATCAATTCGGCTAGCATGCCAGGAACCATTCCGCCATTATAATCGATAGATTCACGGCCAGCAATAATAAGGTCATAGGCCTCCTCTTGGGCAATGGTTGCCAGTTGTTTTGCAACTTCAAATCCATCCTTAGGATTCATGTCTACCCTAAAGGCTTTGTCGGCACCAATCGCTAAAGCTTTTCTTAAAGTTGGTTCAACACTCACGTCCCCAACCGTAATCACATCGACTGTGGCCGACTGCTGTTCCTTGAACCACATCGCTCTAGTGAGACCAAATTCATCGTTTGGATTGATGATAAATTGCACCCCATTGGTATCAAATTGAGTGTCGTTATCTTTAAAGTTTATTTTAGAAGTTGTGTCTGGCACATGACTGATACAAACTAATATTTTCATTTTTTTGGAGGTCTTTAGTTTAAAATGAGCACAAATTTAGTGATTAATACTAACTTGCTGTGCATGCATAATAAATTTTTCATCCCAGTTGAAGGACAATTCATTAACAATGCCTTATTTTTGTAGCGCTAAAAACGGACGATGAGAACAATTCAATTCAGAGAAGCTATTGCCGAGGCCATGAGTGAAGAGATGCGCAGAGATTCTGCCGTCTATTTAATGGGAGAAGAAGTAGCCGAATATAATGGTGCCTACAAGGCATCCAAAGGCATGCTCGATGAGTTTGGACCAGACCGCGTTATAGACACCCCAATCGCTGAACTTGGTTTTGCGGGAGTAGCTGTAGGATCAACCATGACAGGTAATAGGCCGATTGTAGAATTTATGACCTTTAATTTTGCTTTGGTAGGTATTGATCAAATCATCAACAATGCAGCTAAAATCCGTCAAATGTCAGGTGGTCAATTGAATTGTCCTATTGTTTTCAGAGGCCCAACCGCCTCTGCTGGTCAATTGGCTGCAACTCACTCTCAAGCTTTTGAAAGTTGGTATGCCAATACACCGGGGCTCAAGGTTGTAGTGCCGTCAAATCCATATGATGCTAAAGGACTTTTGAAGTCTGCGATTCGTGATAACGACCCTGTTATTTTCATGGAAAGTGAGCAGATGTATGGCGATAAAGGCGAAGTTCCCGAGGGCGAATATTTGATCCCATTAGGAGTGGCAGACGTCATCCGTGCAGGTAGTGATGTAACCATCGTTTCATTTGGAAAAATCATTAAAGAAGCCGTCAAAGCCGCCAATCAATTGGCCGAAATGAATATTTCATGCGAAATCATTGACCTGAGAACAGTGCGTCCAATTGATTATGACACTGTTTTGACTTCTGTCAAAAAAACCAATAGAATGGTCATCCTTGAAGAAGCATGGCCGTTAGGGAATATTTCGACTGAATTGACTTATCAAGTTCAAAGTAGAGCTTTCGATTTTCTTGATGCACCAATTATTAAAATTAACACAGCTGACACCCCAGCGCCTTTTTCACCAGTACTGTTAGAAGAATGGCTGCCAAATAGCGAGGATGTGGTGAAGGCCGTTCAAAAAGTAATGTATGCTAAGGCATAACTTTGGCTTTTGAACAACTGATTTTCAAAAAAATAAGGTCAGCCCGAATGGTTGACCTTATTTTTTTTACTTTTGTGACCGAAAAATTTAAAACAGAAATCAATGGATTCTAATGTAATTTATGTGCCAATGTTAATGGCAGTTATAGGTTTGCTCTACATGCTTGTGAAAAGGTCATGGGTTAAAAAGCAAAACCCGGGCAGCGAAAAAATGCAAGACATTTCTCAGGCTATCAAAGAGGGAGCTTTAGCCTTTCTTAATGCTGAGTACCGACTTCTGGCGGTATTTGTTTTTTTGGCAGGTGTTGCGCTATACGGTATTTCCGCGGTGGTAGAAACCACCAGTTGGATGATAGTACCAGCCTTTGTTACTGGAGCCATTTTTTCTGCGCTTGCTGGAAATATCGGCATGCGAATTGCCACCGAAGCGAATGCACGAACTGCCGAAGCTGCCAAAACAAGTTTACCGCAAGCTCTTAAAGTGTCATTTGGTGGTGGAACCGTCATGGGACTAGGCGTTGCTGGTTTAGCAGTATTTGGTTTGAGTTTGCTGTTTACCTTCTTTATGGGACAATTTTTAGTAGAAGGCGGTAATTTTTACAACGATATGACCATCATTCTTGAGACCCTAGCAGGTTTCTCACTCGGAGCAGAATCCATTGCGCTTTTTGCAAGAGTTGGTGGGGGTATTTACACTAAGGCGGCCGATGTAGGTGCCGATTTGGTTGGTAAAGTTGAAGCAGGTATTCCTGAAGATGACCCGCGTAATCCTGCTACTATTGCAGATAATGTTGGGGACAACGTTGGAGATGTTGCGGGAATGGGAGCCGATCTGTTTGGGTCTTATGTTGCAACAGTCTTAGCCGCTATGGTTCTGGGAAATTATATCATTAAGGACATGCTGGACGCTGGTGTAGTGCTTGAAACTTTTAATGGAATGGGCCCTATTCTATTGCCCATCGTCATTGCTGGTGTTGGTATTCTAGCATCAATTATTGGTACTTTCTTTATCCGTATTTCAAGCAACGAATCTAAGGAGGCTGAGGTGCAGCGAGCCTTAGACACAGGGAACTGGGTGTCAATCGTATTGACCCTTATCGCGTGTTGGTTTTTAATCCACTGGATGCTACCCGAGACGATACCAATGAAATTTTTCGGTGCGGGATATAAAGATGTATCCTCAGATAATGTTTTCTACGCAGCTGTAATCGGTTTAGCAGTAGGGGCTTTAATTTCTGCCGTGACGGCCTATTATACGTCTTTAGGAAAAAAACCAGTAATGAGTATTGTTCAAAACAGCTCGACAGGCGCAGCAACAAATATTATCGCTGGCTTGGCTGTAGGTATGAAATCGACTTTTCTATCGGTACTGTTGTTTGCGGCGGCCATTTATGGGTCTTACGCCTTAGCTGGATTCTATGGTGTAGCTCTTGCTGCATCAGCAATGATGGCTACTACTGCGATGCAATTGGCTATCGATGCTTTCGGACCAATTGCTGACAATGCTGGTGGCGTTGCCGAAATGAGTGAGCTCGACCCAGAGGTAAGACAAAGAACCGATATTTTAGATTCTGTTGGAAATACAACTGCCGCTGTAGGTAAGGGATTTGCTATTGCCTCAGCAGCACTTACTGCTTTAGCTCTTTTTGCTGCTTACGTAACTTTCACGGGAATCGATGGTATCAACATCTTCAAGGCCGATGTTTTGGCCATGTTATTTGTCGGTGGGATGATTCCTGTTATTTTTTCAGCTTTAGCTATGGAATCTGTTGGAAAAGCGGCCATGGAAATGGTTCAAGAAGTAAGACGACAATTTCGTGAAATTCCTGGTATCCTTGAGGGAACGGGAAAACCAGAATATGCAAAATGTGTAGACATTTCAACAAAAGCTGCACTCAAAGAAATGATTCTTCCTGGTCTTATTACTATTATAACACCAATTTTAGTGGGACTTTTGTTTGGAGCTGAGCCACTCGGGGGCTATATGGCTGGTGTTTGTGTATCTGGCGTTATGTGGGCCATTTTCCAAAACAATGCGGGTGGCGCATGGGACAATGCTAAAAAATCCTTTGAGGCTGGTGTTATGATTGATGGTGAAATGACTTTTAAAGGAAGTGACGCTCACAAGGCAGCAGTCACAGGAGATACTGTTGGTGACCCATTTAAAGATACTTCGGGACCATCAATGAATATTTTGATCAAGTTAACCTGTTTGGTTGGATTAGTAATTGCGCCTATTCTTGGCAATCATGCCACTGACGAAACCGAAATGTCATCTGTGCATGACATGTCGCTTCATAAAGCGCATCAAGCAGAAGAGATTCAAGTTCAAATGATTTTAAATGATGATGGGTCTGCCAAGGCTACGGTAATTACATCAACCACGGTTGAGGGTAAAACAACGTCTGAAGAAAGGGTGTTCGAAGGTACTCCAGAGGAGGTCAAAGCTGCGGTAGAGACTTTTAAAAAAGGAAGTGAAACAGTTGTGATTGGGAAACATCTCAACACTGAGGAACACGGACAATAACCCATTGGGATAAAAAAAACCGCGCCTTGGCGCGGTTTTTTTGTTTAGAACAAACCGTTTATTTCACTGTCTATTTTTTCAATAATTCCACCGAGGTCCTCAGGATTTTCCACAAAGTCTAGTTGGTCAACATCGATAACCAGTAATTTTCCTTTATCGTAATTGTGAATCCAGGCCTCATAGCGTTCGTTGAGTCTACTCAAGTAATCAATACTGATGGAGTTCTCGTATTCTCGACCTCTTTTGTGAATTTGTTTAACCAAATTCGAAATGTCACTACGCAAATAAATTAACAAATCGGGAGCTTGAACAAGTGACTCCATTAAGTCAAATAGGGCTTTGTAATTGCTAAAATCGCGATTATTCATTAATCCCATTGCGTGTAAATTGGGCGCGAAGATATGGGCATCTTCATAAATGGTTCTGTCCTGAACAATGTCTTTGCCACTTTCTCTAATTTGCAGCACTTGTCTGAATCGACTGTTTAAAAAATACACTTGAAGGTTGAAGCTCCAGCGCTCCATTTGATTATAAAAGTCATCCAAATACGGATTATCAACAACGTCTTCTAATTGGGCTTCCCATTTATAATGTCTGGAGAGCATCTGTGTAAGTGTGGTTTTCCCCGCACCAATATTACCGGCAATGGCTATATGCATTTTAAAATGTTATAAGGTATTCGTGAATTGTTTTCTCGTCATAAATATACAAGGTTTGACCCTGCAAGAAAAATGAGCCGGAAAACATTTTATCAAATATAATTTTTTGTGGCTTTTCAGAGGAATTTTGTAATAGAAAATAACCATTAGGGTTACATAAAATAATAAAACCATCACCTAAAATAAAGTTTTGAAAGTTCGGCATATCCATTTTTTTGATCAAACCACCTTGGCTGTTAAATTGCCATAAATTATTTGCGGTTAAGGCCCAGCAATATGTCGTATTACTTTGAATAGTTCGCACAGGTTCTGTAATTCTGTTAGTCGCGGCAAGTACGTTTTGTTGAAAAAAATCAAATTTTTGAAGCGTTTGTGACAAGGCATCAAAAATCCATATCTGGTTCGATCCAGCCATAGCTATATGACTGACATCTCTGAATGGAAGCAGCGCATTGAAATCAATCTTGGCCAATTCACTCAATCTATCGTCTAAAACAATGAGTTGATTGAAATCCCTGAACAACAGAGCTGTTTGCAGTGGGGTAAATTGGTCGGCTTGAGAAATTATTCCAGTATTTAAGCTGCCGTACTTAAACGATTGATGGCCGATATTTGTCCGAACGTTTTGTTCACTATAGGTGGTGAAATTACCTTCCAAGTCCACGGCTAAAAGTTGCCCTTTTGATTTTTCAAAACTATTTACGAATATGGCCTTAGGTGGATTGCTTGACCAAATCGAGTTGCTAAGGAGTAAAAGAAAATAAATAAACTTCATAAGTTGTTTTGATTTTTTCAATAAAATAAGGATATCTTGATTAATTAAAATATTGTTAAATAGTTAATAGATGCCCCCTGTCGTAGTTATAAAAGTGATAAATTCGCTAAAATCCTAATGCTTCAATCATGAACAATGTAATAAAAATTTTAACAGTTGCCCTACTTTTTTCGGCTGTTAGGCTGCGGGCACAGGAATTTCAGGGGGTAGCTACCTTTCAATCTAAAACTAAATTTGAAGTTTCTTTAGATAGTTCATCCATGAATTCTCCAATGCAAAAGCAAATTGAAGAGATGCTGAAGAAACAAATGGAAAAAACCTTTAAACTGACTTTTGATCAATTCGAATCTATATACAAGGAAGACGAATCTTTAGCACCACCTCAGCCTAGCGGAGGGATGTTTTTTCAGATTTCGTCAGGATCCGATGACCTTTACAAAAACTTAAAACGCAATCAATACACAGAATCCAAAGATTTCTTGGGACAATTATTTTTGATTAAAGACAGCATTCAGAAGTTCGATTGGCAACTGTCTCCTGAAACCAAACAAATTGGCAGCTATTTGTGTTTTAAGGCTTCATACGATCGTCCCATTGAGGAGTCTAGTTTTGGCATTGTAATCCTCGAAGAAGAGGAGCAAGAGGCTCAGCCAAAGTTCAGAACTATCACGGCATGGTACACACCTCAAATCCCTGTCAGTAATGGACCAGGTCAGTTTGGAGGTTTGCCTGGGCTCATCTTAGAATTGCAAGATGGGGAGACCAATATTTTGTGTTCCCAAATTGTTATTAACCCCAATGACCGTGTCAAGATAAAAGAGCCTAATAAGGTTAAAGAAGTGAGTTTGTCAGAATTTGAGGCTATTCGTGTCGCGAAATATAAAGAAATGCAAGAAAATAGCGGCAGACCCGGTAAGGGTGGAGAGCACGGTATTACAATCAAAATTGGAAACTAATATTTAAACCAATCACACACCATGGAGTCCAAACAAAAACAATTAAATATGAAGCATATTTTGCCTTTAATTATAGCCATGACAATGGGTATTTTGATTCAGGCCCAGGATTTTCAGGGTGTAGCTTATTATCAATCAAAAACATCAATGGATATGGGAGAATTTGGCGGTCGTCAAATGTCTCCTGAGATGAAAAAACGGATTGCTGAGAACATGAAAAGTATGTTGGAAAAAACTTATATACTTGCTTTCAACCAGTCTGAGTCTGTTTTCTCTGAAGAGGAAGTTTTGGAAGCTCCGGGATCTGGCCGAAACTGGATGAGCTGGATGAATAACTACAGTGCGGGTCCACAATATAAGAACATCAAGGAAAGTCAATTGGTTCAGGATCAAGAATTTTTTGGAAAACAATTTTTGATCAACGATTCGCTTCAAAGTTTTGAATGGCAAATGGGAACAGAAACACGACAAATTGGTAGTTATTTGTGTTTTAAAGCCACAGCAGTAAAAAAAGTCGCTGACTCAGATTGGGCGAGCATGCGCCGCAGGACTAACAGAGATCAAACCAATAAAGTTGATGCCGACTCAACCAAAACAACCGTGGTTAGCGACGATCTTGAAATGCCAAAGGAGGTCATTGTGACGGCTTGGTATACACCTCAGATACCTGTGAGTCACGGTCCAGGAGAATTCTGGGGATTACCGGGATTAATTCTTGAAGTTCAAAATGACCGCACAACGATTTTATGTTCCAAAATTGTCATGAATCCTGCGCAGAAATCAAAAATACAAGCACCGACTAAAGGTCAAAAAGTGACCCGATCTGAGTATGACGATATCGTTAAGAAAAAGACAGAAGAGATGCGCGATATGTATCGCGGTGGGGGCAGAGGCAGAGGTCGAAATTAAAATCTAGACCCCCTTTGTAAAAATTAAAAACATAAAAATTATGAAGCATTTTATTTACACCTGGTACCCTATTATTCTTGCCTTTGGCTGTCTTTTGTATTCAGTAGGTTTAGGATTGGCAGATCGCACTGCTGAGGCTCAATATTCAGCTCATTGGCCTGGAACGATTTTACTATTTGCAATAGCCATTCGTCAAAGAAGAAACTCATGAGTTTTGGTTTCTTTTTAGTCGGGGCAATTATATTCTCCCTTTACATCTATTTTACGATATGGAATATTTTCTATAGTAGTAAAAAGCAAAGAGAAGAGAATTATCCTTCTCTGAAAAATCTAAATGACAAGATAGACGCAGATGGAATGGGTAATTATGAAAAGTCTCCAGATAAAGACAGCTAAGCTTTTTTTATCAAAAAATCAAACAAAATTCATTGACAGCTAAACACGAAAGATTTAATTTTTTTTATTTATAATATGAAACATTACTTAATTGGATTCGGGATTTTAATAGTAACAAGTTTTAGTTCAAACGCTCAAATTCGTGTTGAAGGTGTCGTTAGAGATAGTATTGGAGAGCCATTAGAGTTGGCCAACGTTATTGCGATCAATCAAGCAACAAAAGCCATGCAGGGCTATGCGATTACCAATAGTTCAGGGCAGTATAAAATTAACTTAGCACCTAACTCTAGTTACACCTTGATGGTAAGTTATATCGGCATGCGTACCGATCAATCTACGCTTGTTACTGAAACAAGTGACCTTAATAGGGATTTTACTTTAATGAATGATACGAATTTGGAGGCTGTCGAATTGGTCTATGAAATGCCAGTCACCGTTCGGGGTGATACCTTAGTATACAATGCAGATTCCTTTAAGACTGGATCAGAACGAAAACTGGAAGATGTTCTAAAAAACTTGCCAGGTGTTGAAATTATGGACGATGGACAGATTGAGATTGAAGGTAAGGCAGTAACCAAATTGATGGTGGATGGTAAAGATTTTTTTGATGGAGATACCAAGTTGGCGTCAAAAAATATTCCTGCGAATGCCGTGGATAAGGTTCAAGTCCTAAAAAACTTTTCCGAAGTCAGACAGCTTAGTGGTGTTACAAACAATCAAGACAATATTGCTTTGAACATCAAACTAAAAGAAGGTAAAAAGAATTTCTGGTTCGGCAATATTACAGCGGGAGGCGGTCAATCGCCCGCAGAAGATTTGTACTTACTGCAACCAAAACTTTTCTATTACAATCCAAAATACAGTATCAATGTGATCGGAGACCTGAATAACCTAGGTGAAGTGGCGTTTTCGCGGAGTGACTATTTCAGATTCTCGGGTGGTTTTAGAAGTCCAAGTTCAAATAGTGGCACTAATTTGAGTCTTGGGGGAAATGCACTGGGATTTTTGAATCTTCAAAACAACAGAGCCCTATCCATTGAATCAAAATTTGCAGCTTCTAATTTTAGCTATTCTCCTTCTGAGTCCCTTACCATGAGTGGCTTTGGTATTTTTTCACATAGTCGCAACAAATTACAAGAAAATAATGATCGTATTTACACGGATTCTGAACTTGGACTTCCTGACGAATCGACCGAGTCCAGAACTAGTCAGCAAAGTGACTTGGCCATGCTTAAACTCAGTAGCACCTATAAGCCGAATTCAAACAATCAAATGGATTATGATATCCTAGGAAGAACTTCTGATGAGAGTCAAAATCAAAGTGTAACATCTTCAGTTTTAGGTACAAATACCCAGTTGGAGGGTTCAAAACCCTTCAGTGTAAATCAAAATTTAAATTATTACTTCACTCTTGATGATAATAATATTTTTGCCTTGGAGGCCCAGCACTTGTTAAGCGATGAAGATCCTCTTTATTCGGCTATACTCGACAATAAAGAAGCTTATGAGGCCACAGCAATGGGATTAGGATTTGATCCCGATCAACTCAATTATCAAGCCAATCAGTCGAAAAGGTTAAAAACGAATCAACTCGATGCTAAACTGGATTATTATTACATTCTGAATCAAAAAAGTAATCTAAATTTTTCTTTTGGCACCTTATTGAGCCGCCAGCAGTTTCAGTCGGATTTATTTCAAATTTTAGATTCAGGAGTGTCCTTTGACCCAACACCTCTGGCTAATGACGGTCTAAATTCTAACGATATCGACTACCGATTTAGCGATATATACTTAGGATTAGCCTACAGATTAAAGACAGGAATATTTACCTTGTCTCCTGGTCTTTCGATCCATGCATTTGGTAATTCAAATACACAATTTGGCAATGCCTTTGACCATAATTTTGTTAAAGTACTTCCTAAACTGAATGTATTGATGCAATTGAAAAAGAGTGAACAAATCACCCTCGATTACAGCATGAGAACACAATTTACCGATGTATCAAGGTTGGCAATTGGATTGGTGATGAACAATTACAATTCATTTTTTAGTGGCGCCGCTGATTTGCAGAATGCGCTTTCTCACAATGTTAGTCTTTCGTACTACAGTTTTAATTTATTCAACTATACCAATGTTTTTGCCAATATTTTTTACAATAAGAGTGTCGACAATATTAGAAATAGAACCAATTTTAGTAGTGTAATTGCCACAAGTTCACCTTTTAATTCGGGATTCGCAGATGAATCACTGAGCGCCTCGGGGAGGTATCAAAGAACATTCGGTAAAATTAGAGGATCATTAAATACAAATTTTAATTATTCCAAATTCAACCAATTTATTCAAGACCAGGTTTCGGTAAACGAAAACTTTTCGCAAACTTATCGCGCCGAGCTCCGTACCAATTTTAAGACAGCGCCAAACGTGGAATTGGGCTATAGATACTCAATTGCAAACAATGATTTAGGAACAACAGTGGCGCGTTTTTACACCAATGCCCCTTCAATCGAAATCGATGCGTATATAAAGAAATCCGTTACTTTTAGAACCAACTACTCACTCAACAGATTCAGCAATGAAGAGCGTTTACTGAATGAATTTGATTTTTGGGATGCCAGTATCGCTTATAAAAAAGAAGACAGTAAATGGGAATATGAAATCAAAGCAACTAATCTGCTAGATACTGGGTCTCAAGTGTCAAGCAACACCAGTAATATCTCGGTAAGTACAACGGAGTATTTTATCCAACCTCGATTTGTGACTTTCCGTTTGAGGTACGAGTTGTAGCTTGTTTTTTTAGGATTATTGAAGGAATAGGTGATCAGTAAATCGTTTGTGGAAAACCATTGGAACTGTTAAGCCAGTCCAAAGCGTTTGGCCAATTCATTTTTAAAATCCAGTCGCTCCCAAGTAAACAGGTCCACTTTCATCGTTTTGATCTCCCCGTCTGGGAGTTTAAATTCCTTTTCAACAGTTTGAGGTAGTCTACCCATATGTCCATAGGCTGCGGTTTCCGTATATATGGGTTGACGTAATTTAAGGCGTTCCTCAATGGCAGCAGGTCGCATGTCGAAGGTCTTAATGAGAACAGCGGCAATAGCTTCATCGTCGTATCCCATTTTTGCAGTTCCTGCCGTATTCACATAAAAAGAAGTAGGTTCGGCCACTCCAATGGCGTATGAGACCTGAATCAATGCCTGATCGCAAATACCCGAAGCCACTAGGTTTTTGGCAATATGTCGTGTAGCATAAGCTGCACTTCGGTCAACCTTGCTAGGGTCTTTACCGGAAAAAGCTCCCCCGCCGTGTGCTCCTCGACCACCATATGTATCCACAATAATTTTGCGGCCAGTCAATCCTGTGTCACCATGAGGCCCGCCGATTACAAAATTACCGGTTGGGTTGATATGATATTTAATTTGGTGGTCAAACAATTTTTGATGTTTGTCCGACAATTGTGCAATGACACGGGGCATCAAAATATGAATCATATCATCATTTATCTTTTCTCTCATGGCCTTTTCATCCTGTAAAAAAGGATCATGTTGAGTTGATAGAACAACGGTTTCTACCCGTAAAGGCTGATGATCGTCGGAATACAATATGGTGACCTGACTTTTGGCATCGGGTCGAAGATAAGTTATCTCTTGATTAGACCGTCGAAGAACAGCCAATTCCTTTAGAATAAGATGAGAAATTTCTAGGGTTAAAGGCATATAGTGATCGGATTCGTTTGTAGCAAATCCAAAAACAATACCCTGATCGCCAGCGCCTTGTTCAATTTTAGCCCCTTTATCTACACCGCGGTTGATATCTTCGGACTGCTCGTGGATCGCCGACAAAACACCACATGAATTGCCGTCGAACATATAATCAGACTTGGTATATCCGATGCGGTTGATTGTATCCCGGGCAATCTGTTGTACATCCAGATATACTTTAGACTTAACCTCTCCGGCCAGTATGACTTGACCAGTTGTGACAAGAGTTTCACAAGCTACCTTGGCCTCAGTATCAAAGGCTATAAAGTATCGATTAAAGCATCGCTGATTTGATCAGCAATTTTATCAGGATGTCCTTCTGACACACTTTCGGAAGTGAATAGATAGGCCATTTCTAAAAAGTTATTTGAAAATTGATTGTATGGAAATAGAATGTCGTCACTGTCTTTAGCATTTTTGTGGGTGAGGTTGCAATCAGTCAAATTTCTCCTCAACAATTGAGCTGCAAATATACATTGTTTTGGGAAAAGCTAAAATTTAGACATAAAAATCCCATTTATTGGATTTTATCGTAAATTGTTAAACTATTAATAAGGCAGGTTGATTTTGTTTAATATACCTGATGTTTCATTTATTTTTTTAATCGTTTCCAATGACCCATGTAAATACCATCCCTGAAGCATATCAAATCAAATCCCCACTCACCTTATCTCAGTTCGTCATCGAAGGTCAATTGAAGCATTGGAGCGGACCAACCGCCGAGGTACGGTCCCCAATACAAACTGTCAATGGTGATTGCGTAATGCAAGAGACTTTAGTGGGACATGTGCCACAAATGGGTGAAAAGGAAGCGGTACAAGCTTTGAAGTCAGCATGTGAGGCTTACGACAGAGGTCGTGGGCAGTGGCCAACGATGAAAGTGGGAGAGCGCATCAAGTGCATGGAGCAATTTGTAGTCCAAATGGCCACCAAGCGCGACGAAATCGTCAAATTATTAATGTGGGAAATTGGTAAAAATCTAAGCGATTCAGAAAAAGAATTCGACAGAACAGTTGAGTATATTTATGATACAATAGATGCCTATAAAAACCTAGATCGTGAAAGTGCCAAATTTGACAAGGTTGGTGGTGTTAGAGCCCATATCAGACGTGGACCTCTCGGGGTAGTATTGTGTCTAGGACCTTATAATTATCCTCTAAATGAGACCTTTTCCTTGCTCATACCAGCGATCATTATGGGCAATACTACGATTTTTAAACCAGCAAAATTTGGAGTTCTCTTAATAGCCCCTTTGTTGGAAGCTTTTGCTTCTTGTTTTCCTCCAGGTGTTGTAAATGTTATTTTTGGTCGCGGCAGAGAAGTGGCATCACCAATTATGAAGTCAGGTAAAATTGATGTTTTGGCGCTTATCGGGCATAGTTCTTCTGCGGTAGCTCTTCAAGATTTACATCCTAACAAAAACAGGTTGAGGTTGGTACTGGGCTTAGAAGCTAAAAATCCCGCCATTATTTTACCTTCTGCCGATATGACACAAACTGTGTCTGAATGTATTTCAGGCACCTTGTCGTTCAATGGTCAAAGGTGTACCGCACTAAAAATATTGTATGTTCATGAAGATATCAAGGAGATTTTCCTAAAACAGTTTTGTAATAAAGTGGATGAGTTAAAGTTGGGAATGCCTTGGGAAAATACTCTGTTGACGCCCTTACCTGAACCCAATAAACCCGATTATATTCAGTCTCTTATTGACGATGCCCTGTCCAAGGGTGCAAAAATCATGAATAAAAAAGGAGGGGAGCGCTCCTCTAATTACATTTTTCCTGCAGTGCTATACCCAGTTACTGAAGACATGAAAGTATATCATGAAGAGCAATTCGGGCCCGTAATACCCGTAAAATCATTCAGCGATATCAACATGCCAATCAATGAAATGTCTGAATCGAATTATGGACAACAGGTCAGCGTATTTGGGACGAATACACAAGAATTAGCGCCATTAATCGACACCTTAGTCAATTTGGTATGCAGAGTTAATTTGAATAGTGCTTGTCAACGCGGGCCCGATGTGTATCCGTTTTCTGGTCGTAAAGATTCGGCAGTCAGCACACTGAGTGTGAATGATGCGTTGCGTGCATTCTCAATCCGAACTTTCCTTGCGTGTAAGGACAATGAGATCAACAAGAGCATTTTAAGAACAATGCTCCAAGAGCGTCAATCGAACTTTGTAAGTACGGACTATTTATTATAAAATTTACGAGGAAGTTAATTGCTTAAACAGTGCTTCTAAGCCAACATTTTTTTGCCGAAGTTGGAGAATTTTTAAGCCATTGTCATGAGCAAAATCGAAGATGGCTGAACGCATATCCAACTTAGTTCTAAAACTAATTTCATAGATAAACCCTGCAGTGTTTTCAACCAAAGTCACTTGGTCCAATTTTTTTAAAAAGGCCTCTTCAACACGGTAATCAAATTCTACCACAACAATTTGTTGTTGATTGTTGAGCATTTCGGAAAGCTCTTGATCTGCAACAATCGAACCCTTGGAAATAATCAGCACACGATCGCACATCGCTTCTACTTCTTGCATGATGTGAGTAGAAAGTAAAATCAATTTGTGTTTGCCGAGATCAACAATGAGTTGTCTAATGTCTTCTAATTGATTGGGGTCTAGTCCTGTTGTTGGTTCATCTAAGATTAGAATTTCAGGATCGTGAAGTAATGCCGCTGCAAGTCCCACACGCTGTCGATAGCCCTTTGACAAGGCGTTGACATGTTTGTGAATCACGGGTTGCAGCCCAGTATTGATTACAGCCCTTTCAACAGCAGACTTGGTCAACCCATGAATTTTTGATAACCAAGTCAGGTATTCGACCACATACATCTCATCATACAATGGATTGGCTTCTGACAAATAACCTATTTTGGATTTTAGGTTAAAAGATTGATCGGACATTGTTTGACCATGAATTGTGACGGAACCTTTTTGAATTTTCAACAGTCCAGTTAAAAGTTTGAAAAGAGTTGATTTGCCAGCACCATTGGGGCCTAAAACACCTATAACTCCAGATGACGAAGTAGTGAAACTTACCCCATTCAAGGCTTTGCCGTTGGGATAGGCAAACGATAAATCTGAAACACAAATTGTTTTCATTAAAAGTTGTTCGTAACTAATTTACTGTCACAAAGGTCGCTATAAATCAAAAAATGAGAGAAAATAATCGAATAAAGTTGTTCGACTTAATTTTATTATTACATTCGTACTCATGACTGCAGAGCTGTATTTTTATTTTAGCTATTATTTCTTCAGTGGCTCGCCACTCGAGACCTAAGCAGTGTTTTGTTTAAAGAACCACTATAGTCTCGATTTTGCGAGGCTTTTTTTTTGTCAATAATTGACTGAATTGTTTTATGAAAAAAATTGCTATTCAAGGGGTACGCGGCTCATTTCACCACATCGTGAGCCATAAGTTTTTTAAGGAAGAACCGGAACTACTCGAGTGTGACAGCTTTGATTTGATGGTAAAGAAATTGAATCAAGGTGAATGTGACGGCGCGGTTATGGCGCTTGAAAACTCAATCGCTGGGTCAATTTTGCCAAACCACGCCTTGATTGATTCTAATGACTTACTCATCCAAGGTGAACGCTACTTGGACATTCAAATGAATATGATGGCGCTTCCTGGACAGACAATTGCTGATATTACTGAGGTCCACTCCCATCCCATTGCCTTGTTACAATGTAAATTATTCTTTGATCAATATCCACACATCAAGCTCGTTGAAGCCGATGATACTGCCGATGTCGCTCGAGATATTAAGAATAAAAAAATTAAAAAGCGCGCTGCCATAGGAAGTCTTTTGGCTGCAGAAATTTTCGATTTGCACATATTGGCCAAAAGTATACAGACCATTGCGACCAATCAAACTCGTTTTGTACTGCTATCCAAAACACTATCCGAGCACAATCCGCTCCAAGTCAATAAAGCTTCTTTTAAATTTGAATTAAATCACCAACGGGGCAGTTTGGCATCAATACTAAATGTTATGAGTGATTGTAATTTGAATTTGACAAAAATTCAATCATTACCGAAAATAGATACACCTTGGACTTATGGTTTTTTTGCCGATGTGACTTTTGATACTTATCAAAATTTTGAAAAAGCTATCGCTATTATGAAACTGATGGCCAAGGTATTTAAAGTGATGGGGGTCTATCAAAATCAAAGGGACTTATGACAGCTGCAAACAGGCTTGCTTCAGTGCAAGAGTATTATTTTTCGAAAAAACTACAAGAGGTCAATGAGATGAAATCCCGTGGCTGTGATATCATCAATTTGGGTATTGGCAGTCCGGATTTATTACCGCCCAATGAGGCCATTGATGCCCTCAGTAATAGCCTCTTGGACAACAACTCGAATGGATATCAGAGTTATAGGGGGCTTCTGGAATTGAGAGAGGCCATGGCGCATTTCTATGCTGCGCATTTCAGTATCAGCCTTGACCCCCTCACTGAGGTGCTCCCCTTGATGGGTAGTAAGGAAGGAATTATGCACATTTCAATGGCTTTCCTCAATCCAGGGGATCATGTGCTTATTCCAAATCCAGGTTATCCAACCTACGAATCAGTTAGCCGATTGGTGGAAGCTGTCCCAGTTTTTTATGATTTGGATGAGACCTCGGATTGGCTCCCAAACCTAGACCATTTGGCACAAATGGACCTGTCTAAAGTTAAATTGATGTGGATTAATTATCCGCACATGCCTTCTGGTGCCAAAGCATCAGTAAAAATATTAACCGATCTCGTAGCGTTTGCCCAGAAGCACAATATTTTATTAGTCAATGATAATCCCTATAGTTTGATTTTAAACGATCAACCGCTTAGCTTGATCTCTATTCCAGGAAGTCGGCATTGCTGTTTGGAGTTGAATTCAATCAGTAAAACCTTTAATATGTCGGGATGGAGAGTCGGCATGGTAGTTGGCGACAAAATTATGATTGACCATATTTTAAAGGTAAAAAGCAATATGGATTCAGGCATGTTTTATGGATTGCAAAAGGGTTCTATCGTTGCTCTTCAGTCAAACGACCAATGGTTTGACACTTTGAATAAAACCTATAATGACAGACGGCAATTGGTTTGGCAATTAGCCGAAAAATTAGGAGGTCATTTTCAAAAGGACAATGCGGGGATGTTCGTTTGGTTAAAACTTCCTGAGGGTACTCAGTCAATAGAATTTTCTGAAAGAATTTTACATGACTATCATATTTTTACAACACCAGGAGATATTTTTGGATCTCAGGGTAAGGGATATTTACGCCTATCGCTCTGTCTGGAGGCTGCGCGTATCAAAGAGGCTATTCACAGGATTAAACATAAATTAAAACACGACTCATAGATGGAAAACAATCAAAATCTAAAAAGCTGGCTAAACGACTACAATCTGAAACATCCTATGGTGATTGCTGGGCCATGTAGTGCAGAAACAGAGACGCAAATGCTCGACGCTGCGTTTCAATTAAAAGACAGCGACACATCTGTGTTTAGAGCTGGTATTTGGAAGCCTAGAACCCGACCTGGCAATTTCGAAGGGGTGGGTGCCATTGGACTAAAATGGCTTCAAACGGTCAAGGCTGAAACTGGGCTGCAAACTGCAACGGAAGTAGCTAATGCCAATCACGTTGAACTGGCTCTGGAGCATGATGTCGATGTCCTTTGGATCGGCGCTAGAACTACTGTCAATCCTTTTATGGTGCAAGAACTTGCCAATGCTTTGGCTGGTGTAGACAAACCGATTTTAGTCAAAAATCCAGTCAATCCCGATTTAGCGCTTTGGCTTGGTGCTGTTGAACGCCTGCATAAATCAAATATCCAAAAATTGGGCGTCATCCACAGAGGTTTTTCGAGCTATGAAAAATCTAAATACCGCAATAAACCCGAATGGCAAATCCCGATTGAATTACAAAATCAATTTCCCGATCTTCCTTTATTTGTAGACCCTTCTCATATCGGCGGTAAAAGAGATTTGATTTTAGAACTTTGTCAAAAGGCTTTAGACTTGAACTTTGATGGCATGATGATTGAAACACACCCAACGCCTGAAAAAGCATGGAGTGATGCCGAACAGCAAGTTACCCCCGAGCGACTAAAGGAGATTTTGAAGAGCTTAGTGGTCAGAGATCCAATGCTTGAGGGTGCCGAGTATGTCAACAAATTGGAGAAATTGCGAACTAAAATTGACAGCTTTGATGATCGTCTATTGCAGGTGTTGGGCCAACGAATGACGGTGGTTGAACAAATTGGTCAATTGAAAAAAAGTCAAAATGTGGCTGTTTTGCAGAACGCCCGTTGGCATGAAATTTTAAAAAAAATGGTAGATATGGGAGAAAAAGAGCATTTGAGTGCGGAATTTGTTACTAAAATTTTCCAAGCCATTCATCAAGAGTCTATCAATCATCAAGAGCAAATTATGAATCAACAATAGACCAAAAATGCGCACTATCTTTGTAAATCAATGACAGGAACAGTATACAAATCTACGGGAAGTTGGTATGTGGTGAAATCGCCTTCTGGTGCGTTTTTTAAATGCAGAGCTAAAGGCCGACTTCGTTTAGCTAATTTTAAGAGTACAAACCCCATTGCTGTGGGCGATCTGGTAGATTTTGAACTGGAAATGACAAGCGATCAAGCCACGGGAGTAATCGAGAACATTCATGAGAGACACAATTATATTGTCCGAAAATCGGTCAATTTATCAAAACAGACACATATTATTGCCAGTAATATCCACCAAGTACTTTTGATTGTGACCATCAATAACCCCGTAACCATGACAAGTTTTATTGACCGGTTTTTAGTTACGGCAGAAGCTTATCACATTAAGGCAGTTTTGCTGTTTAATAAAATTGACACCTATGATGATACTGCAAGAGAAACTGCCACACTCCTGCAAGCATGTTACAGTAAAATTGGATATACTTGTCTGGAAATATCGGCTCAAAATCAAATCAATACGGAAAGTGTAAAAGCGCTGATGAAAGGTAAAGTAAATATGATTTCAGGTCATTCGGGTGTGGGCAAGTCTACCCTCGTCAATGCCCTCGATCCTGATCTGAATTTGAGGACAGCTTCTATTTCGGATCAACACCAACAAGGACAACACACGACGACTTTCGCCGAAATGTTTGATTTAGAATTTGATGCACAAATTATAGACACCCCAGGAATTCGAGGGTTTGGAATCGTTGATATGGAGCCCGAAGAAATAGGAGATTATTTCCCAGAGATGTTGGCTTTAAAAAATGAATGTAAATTTAACAATTGCTTGCATAAAGACGAACCACATTGTGCTGTGAAGAGCGCTATTGAAAACAGTCAAATTGCCGAGTCTCGATACCACAGTTATTTGCAAATGCTGGAAGGAGATCAGGGTAATTACAGAAATGATATTTATCCCGATTAATGGTGGTCATTTCATGAAGGCAGTAGTTCAAAGGGTATCCCAAGCAGAAGTGACAGTAAATGGACAAGTCAAAGGTTCTATTGGCATTGGTCTTTTGGTATTGCTGGGGATAGCTCAAGAAGACAACAGGTCCGATGCCGATTGGTTGGTGAGTAAGATACTCCAATGTCGCATATTTGCCGACCAGTCAAAAAAAATGAATTTGTCAGTTTTGGCCGTTAACGGTGAGGTATTGTTAATTAGTCAATTTACCCTTTTAGCCAATGTGCTTCAAGGGAATAGACCCAGCTATAAGGATGCTGCTTCGCCAGAAAAGGCTTTAGAGCTATATCATTATTGCATGGATCGAATAAAAGCAGAACTGACCACCAATCTTCAAACCGGTGAATTTGGAGCTATGATGGAGGTTTCTCTAAAGAATGATGGTCCAGTAACTATCGTTTTTGACTCGAAAAGTAAACACAAAACACATGAATAATTTGAATGAAGCTCAAAGCACAGTCGATCAATGGATCAAGGAACACGGCGTGAGATATTTTGACCCATTGACCAATATGGCTCAGCTGACAGAAGAAGTCGGTGAGGTAGCCAGAATTATTGCGAGACGATATGGTGAGCAAAGTGAAAAACCAAATGACAAATTGAAAGATTTGGGCGAAGAGTTGGCCGATGTTGTTTTTGTTGTTTTATGCCTAGCTAATCAAACTGGAATTGATCTTCAAGAGGCTTTTGATAAAAAATTGGAACTCAAGTCTAAAAGAGATCACAATCGTCATCATGACAATGAAAAACTGAGATAACTACTGATTTAATGTTATGAATATTCGACTGTGCAATTTTAATATTAAGTCTACCCAACAGCCTGTCTTGGTTCCGGGGTCAAAGAGCGAGTCGAATAGACTTCTGATCTTGAAGGCTTGGTACCCATCAATTAAAATCTACAACTTATCAACGGCCGTTGATACAGTTAAATTGGTAAGGGCCCTCGAAAGCTTCCCCAATGATATTGTTGATGTACACCATGCTGGCACGGCCATGCGTTTTTTAACGGCTTTCTTTGCAGCTCGGGAAAACTGTAAGGTGACTTTGACTGGTTCGGCAAGGATGCAAGAGCGTCCAATTGGGGTTCTTGTTAGCGCGTTGAGAGAACTGGGAGCCGAAATAGATTACGCCAAAGAGCAAGGCTTTCCGCCACTTAGAATCAGGGGCAAAAAATTATCCGGAGGAACTCTTACGCTTGACCCTTCCGTCAGTAGTCAGTATGTTTCTGCCTTAATCCTCATCGCTCCACAACTTGACAATGGCTTAGAATTGCGATTCAAAAAGAAACCAACATCGATGCCTTATATTGAAATGACTGCGCAGTTGCTCAAAGATATGGGTGTAGCGTGTCATGTCGATCAATTGGGGGTTACCATTTCACCGTTTCATGGAGATTTAAAAGCGAAGGAGTTTGAAGTTTGCTCTGATTGGTCTTCGGCATCCTATTATTTTAGTGCTGCAGCTTTGAGTCCGGTAGGCACAAAAATTGTTTTGACAAATTTTGTGTCTAATAATCTTCAAGGAGACGCAGGCGTTATGCAGATATATCAATTGTTTGGTGTTTCAGCAACCCAATCGAAAGGAGAATTGACAATAGAAAAGATCAGTGATATTTTGCCTAGTCAGGTTGAATTGGACTTGAATGAAACGCCAGATTTGGCACAAACTATCGCAATTAGCTGCCTTGGATTGAAAATTCCATGCAAGCTGACAGGCTTACATACATTGAAAATTAAAGAAACAGATCGGTTACTCGCCTTGAAAACAGAAATGGAGAAATGTGGAGCAATTGTAAAAATTTCTGATAACACCTTGATCCTGAAATCCATGGGAGATTGTCCTGAGGATGTTGTTATTGATACTTATAATGACCACAGAATGGCCATGTCGTTTGCGCCACTGAGTATCCTTAATTCTATTGTAATTAAAGACGCCAAAGTGGTGGAGAAATCTTATCCCGATTTTTGGGAAGACTTTAAAAAAATTGGCTTAAACTGGGAAGTTTTTTAAATATATGTCTGTTTCCTTGACATGGCCCCTAGTCAAATTGTATATTTGCCGCTCTTTACAAGACATCTATGAAATTATCACACTTTGATTTTGACCTCCCCGAAAACTTATTAGCCGAATATCCTGCAGAAAACCGAGACGAGTCTCGTTTAATGGTACTCAACAGAAAGGAGCAAACTATTGAACACAAACAGTTTAAGGATTTAATTGATTATTTCGATCAGGACGATGTCATGATTCTCAATAACACTAAGGTTTTTCCTGCCCGTCTTCACGGTAACAAAGAAAAAACAGGCGCTAAAATCGAGGTCTTTTTGTTAAGAGAACTTAACCAAGAACAAAGATTGTGGGATGTTTTGGTTGATCCCGCGCGGAAAATTAGAATTGGCAACAAGCTGTATTTTGGCGAGGATGAATCTTTAGTAGCCGAAGTTATCGATAATACAACTTCTAGAGGTCGTACTTTGAGATTCTTGTACGATGATTATTACCATGAATTTAGAAAAAAATTAACTGAACTGGGAGAAACACCATTGCCCAAATACATCAAGCGTGAGGTTAATAAAGAAGACGAGGAGCGATATCAAACCATTTATGCCAAACATGAGGGAGCGGTCGCCGCACCTACCGCTGGCTTACATTTCTCAAAACACTTATTGAAGCGACTTGAAATCAAAGGTGTTAATTTTGCTGAAATTACACTACATGTCGGTCTTGGGACCTTCAATCCAGTAGAAGTTGAAGATTTGTCTAAACACAAGATGGATAGTGAAGAAATCACTGTGGATGATCAAGCTGCTCAAATTGTGAATGCAGCGATAAGTAAAAAACGACGAGTTTGTGCCGTGGGAACCACTGCAATGAGAGCGGTTGAGAGTTCAGTGTCATCGCAAGGTTTGCTCAATCCCTATGCTGGATGGACGAATAAGTTTATATTTCCGCCCTACGACTTTAGCATCGCGAATTCGATGATTACGAATTTTCATATGCCAAAATCAACTTTGATTATGATGGCCTCGGCTTTTGCTGGTCACGATTTTATAAAAAGAGCTTACAAGGAAGCCATTAAAGAGAAATACAAGTTCTACTCCTATGGTGATGCCATGTTAATCATTTAAATTAAGGCCTCGCAGCGCGGGGCTTTTTTATTCCATGTCAATTAAAGAAAAGCAAGACATTCGGACTTTGACTCAGCAAGCGCTGAGAGATTTTTTTGTTGAGAATGGTGAAAAACCATTTCGCGGCGATCAAGTCTTTGAGTGGTTGTGGCAAAAAGGGGCACACCATTTTGACGACATGACCAATCTTTCTTTGGCCATGAGGCAATTGTTGGATACGCATTTCAGCATCAACCATATCGCGATAAGCCGGATGCAGCAAAGTAAAGATGGAACCATTAAAAACGCTGTTAGTTTGCACGACGACATGATTGTTGAATCGGTTCTTATACCTACTGCCAAAAGAACGACGGCCTGTGTCTCAAGTCAAGTTGGTTGCAGTTTGAATTGTGAGTTCTGCGCTACTGCCAAGCTCAAGCGCATGCGGAATTTAAATCCTGATGAAATTTTTGATCAAGTGGTGGCAATCGATCAACAGAGTCAAGAGTACTTTGGGCGAAAGCTGTCCAATATAGTTTTTATGGGGATGGGCGAGCCGTTGATGAACTATAACAATGTTATTGCGGCAATAGACAAAATTACAGCTGAAAAAGGACTCCAAATGTCCCCCAAGCGCATTACCTTGTCCACCTCTGGTATTCCTAAAATGATCAAAAAAATGGCAGACGATGGCGTTAAATTCAATTTAGCACTGTCCCTGCATTCGGCTATTCAGGAGGTTCGAGAAAAGATTATGCCCTTTTGTAGTAAATTTCCGTTAGTCGATCTTTTAGAATCGCTCCAATATTGGTATGAGAAAACGGGACGTATTACTACTTTAGAATATTTAATTTGGAAAGGGATTAATGATGGCGAAGAAGATCGCAAAGCACTTGTCGATTTCGCCAAGAAGGTACCCTGTAAGGTCAATATCATTACCTATAATTCTATCGACGAGGATCAATTTGTGCAAGCTGGACCATTAACGGTTAAGGCCTACGTTGATGTCCTAGAAAAAAATAGAATTCCAGTTACTATACGTCGGTCGCGGGGAGACGATATCGATGCAGCTTGTGGTCAATTAGCCAATAAGTCTTAATGCAAGCGCCTCGGCTTGTTTTATTACCTTTGCAAAGCATAAACCAACTCTTGCCTTGAAAATCGTAGAACAAATTCAAAAGCCTATTGCTCAGGAAATGGCTCTTTTCGAAGAAAAGTTCCGCGATGCTATGTCCAGTAAAGTAGCCCTGCTCAATAGAATCAGTCATTATGTTGTCAACCGAAAAGGAAAGCAAATGCGACCTATGTTTGTGTTCCTAACGGCCAAAATCCTCGGTAATGGCAAAGTTGATGAGCGCACCTATCGCGGAGCGTCAGTCATCGAGCTGATTCATACGGCTACCTTAGTTCACGACGATGTGGTAGATGACAGCAATCGTCGTAGAGGATTTTTCTCCGTCAATGCCTTGTGGAAAAATAAAATAGCCGTTTTAGTAGGTGATTATTTGCTGTCTAAAGGCTTGTTGTTATGCATTGACCATAATGATTTTGACCTGCTGAAGATTATTTCGGTAGCGGTTAGAGCAATGAGTGAGGGAGAATTGCTTCAAATCGAAAAGGCTAGGACCTTGGATATCACCGAGGAAGTCTATTTTGAAATTATCAGACAGAAAACAGCTACATTGATAGCCGCTTGTTGTAGTCTTGGCGCGGCATCGGTGGATTCTAATTCTGAGGAAGTGGAACGCATGAGGCATTTTGGGGAGCTGATTGGATTGGCATTTCAAATCAAAGATGACTTGTTTGACTACACCGACGGTCCTATTGGTAAACCTGTTGGTATTGATATTAAAGAACGGAAAATGACTTTACCTTTCATTTATGTTTTGAATACCTGCCAAAAATCAGATCGTGATTGGATGATCAATTCCATCAAAAACCACAACCGCGACAAAAGCAGAGTCAAGGAAGTGATTGAATTTGTCCAAAAGCAAGGCGGGATGGAATACGCTAGTCAAAAAATGTATGCCTTAAAATATCAGGCTTTGACTTTATTAAAAGATTATCCAAGTAGTGATTATAAGGCTGCTCTCGAGCAATTAGTCACCTTCGTTATTGAGCGAAAAAAATAGGCTATTGTTTCGCCTCGAGGCGCTCCAAGGCTTTTTTGGCCTCGTTGTTCTCTGGCTCCAAACGCAGTATTTTTTGATAGGATTTTTTCGCAGCATTCAGTTGACCAGCTTTTTCTTCGGCCTGGGCTAGTATGCTGATGGCGCTTACTTCTTCTGGAAAAAAAGAGGTGTTTAAGGAAAATACCATGACGGCTTCATCCAACATATTGGCACTCAAATACACATTGCCCAAGGTATTCAATTCAGTCATGTTGTCCACCCAAGGCATGATTTTTAGATAATGGGCATAGAGGTTTGTTTTGATGTTGTCAGTCCTACGTTCCTCAATTTGTGACATGATGTAGTTGGCAGCACGATAATTGGGTACTGAAGGGTAGGCGTAGGCAATCTGAGCCACAACAGTAAGTAAATCGTTTTTTGGAGTTTCAACGATACGACCAATTTCAAGTCCATTTTTTGTGAATTGAAATACGGGTACACGATGAATTTTTACCTTTTTCTTCGCCATTGGGGCCTTGCTTGTAATGTTCAGAACGTCCGTCAAGAGCGATAAGATGTAATTTTGAGCGGTCTAGTGATAGCTTATCCCAGAGTCTAATCAATTGGGGAACCCAATATTGACTGTCACTACACCAAGTTCCAAAATAAATATTGACCTCCAAATCGTTTAACTTTTGATGCAAATCGTCATAGCTGCTATTGGGTAATTCAAATTTCTTAGTATTTTCATCGAACCATTGGTTGTAGGGAGGTTGAGCTTCTATCTGTCCAATGCTAATGGGGCCCAGTAAATGAACTTCCCCATATTCTTGATAGGACTGGGCATTGGCCAAAGTGAACGCAAAAATAGCAGCTAAAAGCAGGTTAAATTTGAACATAACAGTTAAGATTTGGTATCTCAAATTTACTAAAATCGACAGAACTGAAACAGTTGCAGATAGATTTTATCACTTCAGACAAATTGTACTATTTTTAGAGTCTTATTCAGATGACCTTGATTTCAAGACAAACTATTGACGCAGTTTTCGAAGCAGCCCGAGTTGAGGAGGTGATTGGCGACTTTGTACAATTAAAAAAGTCTGGGAGTAATTTTAAGGGATTGAGTCCTTTTACAGATGAGCGTTCCCCAAGTTTTATGGTATCTCCTGTCAAGCAAATTTGGAAGGATTTTTCAAGCGGAAAGGGAGGGACAGCGGTATCCTTTTTGATGGAACACGAGCATTTTACGTATCCAGAAGCGATTCGCTATTTGGCAAAAAAATACAATATTGAGATTGAGGAGACCGAGCAGACAGATGAGGATAAAGCTGCCATGGACTTGCGAGAAAGTATGTTTTTGGTCAATAGTTTTGCTGTTGAATTTTTCGAAGGACAACTGAATGAAAGTGAGGAAGGAAAAGCCATTGCTCTAAGTTATTTCGTTGAACGTGGATTTACGCCTGAAACTATTAAAACCTTTCAATTGGGCTATTCGCCAGACCAATGGCAAGCCTTTACAGATGCGGCACTGGACAAAGGCTATCAGTTGGACTTTTTGGAGCAAACGGGACTAACCATCGTCAAAGAAGATAAGAAATTTGATCGTTTTAAGGGCCGAGTCATGTTCCCAATTCATAGTCTCTCGGGTCGCATATTGGGTTTTGGAGGACGCATTTTGGGCAGCTCTAAGACTGCAGCAAAATATTTAAATTCCCCTGAAAGCGCAGTTTATTCCAAAAGTAAGGTATTGTACGGTATCTATTTTGCCAAACAACAAATCGCTAAGGAAGATAATTGCTATCTGGTTGAAGGTTATACCGATGTAATACAATTGCATCAAAAAGGCATCACTAATGTGGTCTCATCATCAGGCACAGCACTGACGCCTGAACAAATCCGCTTGATTAGTAGATTAACCAATAATATTACCGTTTTATTTGATGGTGATGCCGCAGGTGCCAGGGCAGCAATGCGTGGTATCGATTTGATTTTAGAGCAAGGGATGAACGTTAGAGTCTGTAGTTTTCCCGATGGAGAAGACCCTGACAGTTTTGCCAAAAAACATCCTAAGAATGTCATTGACAGCTATCTCAAAGACAACGCCAAAGATTTTATTACATACAAAGCCACTGTGTTGATGGCAGAATCGAACAACGATCCTGTCAAAAAAGCAGCTACCATAAACGATATGGTCAACAGTATATCAAAAATACCCAATGATATCCAGCGTGAGGTTTATATTAGATCTTGTGCTCAGATCATGGATATTGGCGAAGCAGTTTTGTTTAGCACCTTAGCCCAATTAACACAGCGGCAAGTCAAAGAAGCCCGAGACAGCTACAAAGATGCTCAAAAACCATTCGAAGTTGTAACTCATAAACCCAAACCAGCTAAGGTTGATATTCAATATGAGTTGGAGCGTAAAATCATCGAACTTTTACTTCTTTATGGTAATCAAGAGGCCGAGTTTGAAGATTTAATTTTAAAGGAGACCTCTTCCGGAGAATTGGAACTGGAGCCTATCAAACAGCAAATTAGGGTATTTGAAAAAATATTCCTCGATTTGCAGGAAGATGAAATGGTCTTTTCTAATGATCAGTTCAAGGGACTATATTTTACAATCATTGAAAGCCTCAACCAAAACCCCACCAGTTTGACTCAAAACCTCCTAAGTCAAGTGCCGACTGATTTGGCAGAAATCATGACGAGTATCATGATGGATCATGAGCGCTATCAACTGCATGATTGGGAGCGAAAAAACATTTTCCCTCAAGGTCGCGATGGTAAAATAGGTCAGTTGGTCAATGAGACAATTTTAAGTTTGAGATGCTTTTTGATTGACCTAAAAATATTAGAGTTCCAAGCCAAGACTAACGACTCGGAGGAAGATCACAAGGAAATATTAGAGGATGTAATGAATTATTCTAATCTGAAAAGATTGTTATCAAGAAAACTTAATCGGGTCTTATGAGCTCGAAATGCCCATAGATTCTGCTCTTTTTATTAAAGAAACGGTATTGGTGACTCCCAATTTTTTCATCAAGCGGCTTTTATATGTTCCTACAGTTTTATCATTGATTTCCATACTTGCGGCAATCGATTTATTGCTCAATCCTTGATAAATAAATTGAAGCACCTCCATTTCTCTATTCGAAAGCATTTTGGTATTGGTGTTCAATTCGCCCTCTTCGTTAAAAGTGAGGAATTTGGCTAGGGCTGCACTGATATAAATTTCGTTATTATGGACTTTTTTCAAAATGTTAGGTACAATTTTCGGGGCGGTTGATTTACTCATAAATCCAGAGGCTCCAGCCCTAATGATACTTAAGGCGTAAATGGCCTCGGGTTTGGATGAAAGCGCTAAAATTTTTACCCTACGGTGGTACTTGTGTATTCTTTTGATCAACTTTAGGCTATTAATTTTCACCATTTCCAAATCGATAATTAATACATCGGGGTTCGTGGACTTGATCTTTTCTAAAATTAAACTTACGCCGTCAGCTTTACCGACAATTTTCATATCCTTCGTATCGGAAAGGAGTTTCTCGAAACCTAAAGAAATAATAGGAAATTCGGTGGCCAGCAGCAGTTTGATGATCATAATTTAGGACTTCAAAGTTGCCGGGATTTGACATACTGGAATCGGGACCATTTTATGCTTATTCTTCCGGTTAAATTGAGAATAAATGCGCATCACTTCTTGTTGACGATCAGTAAACTCAGTCAGTGATTTACTTTCCTTACTGACATTCATGGCCCACTCTAATTCATCATAATTGGCGCCAATTTGATCCTCATCTGAGCGTGCATCACCAAAAAGGCCATCGCTGGGCGTGGCATTTAGTATAGTTTCAGGTACTTTTAAAAAGTGACCTAATTGATAAACTTCGGATTTCATCAAATCTGCAATCGGCGACAAATCTACTCCGCCATCACCATATTTGGTGTAAAATCCAACGCCAAAATCCTCTACTTTGTTTCCTGTGCCGGCTACCAGAGCATTATTTAAAGTGGCATGATAATACAAAGTGGTCATTCTAAGACGTGCTCTCGAATTAGCCAAAGACAAATCGGTTTTTTCTTGCCCTGACTCTGAAGGATTACTGTTAATAAATGCCTCAAAAACTGGGGTTAAATCTACTCTGACCGTCTTAAAATTGTCAAAAGAGGCGCCTAATTGTGATTGCATTTGCTGCGCCCGTGACACATGATCGGGATGCTGGTGTATCGGTATTTCTATGCCCCATACCTTCATTCCCGTTCTAGCACATAAGCTTGCAGTAACTGCCGAATCAATACCTCCTGAAATACCTACCACAAAACCGCTAGCTTGAGCGGAATCGGCATAATCACTTAACCATGAAACAATGTGTTTGGCAACTAATTCGGGTTGTTTCAGCATTTGAAAGAAGTTTAAGATAGGTTCTAATTAAAGAACGTTATTTTTGTGCTAAGTTAAAGGTTTTATCAAATTGAGAAAAATACAGTTTTCATTTCAGTCTCTATTAATTATCTTGGGATCTGCAATCTTGATGGCCCTGAGTATTTCCTGTGTCCAAGATCGGCAGGAAAGGGCGATTAGTCAAATTACTGTTGAACTCAATCTCCTTCGCTTTGACTTAGAGTTCGCCCAAACGCCTTCCGACCATCTACACCTGATCAAACAAAAATACCCTTATTTTTTTCCACAGGAGGTGGCTGATAGTATCTGGGAAGCCAAAATGAATGACAGTTTACAGATGGAATTAGCTCAAGAAGTGCGTAAAGTTTTTCCGTCAAATGATGAGTTAAAAGATCAAATACACGCCGTTTTTCAGCATATTAAATATTATTTTCCCGATTTGTTGCTACCAAAATCCGTAGTCACTACGACTTCCGAGGTTGACTATCAGCATCAAATCATTATCACGGATTCGTTAGTTGTGATTGCCTTAGATACTTTTTTAGGCGTTGATCACCCTTTCTATAAGGGGGTATATGATTACATTAAAATTGGAATGACCAAAGACAGAATTCCGACAGCGCTGGCTTTGGAATTTGCTACACAGAATATTACTCCAATTAATAGACCCACCTTAATTGAGGCAATGATTCATGAGGGTCAGAAACTCTATGTCGCCCAATTGTTATGTCCTAGATCATCGGAACAGCAACTGCTTGGTTATACTCAGCAGGAGTATGAGTGGGCTGACGCCAATGCGCGATTTGTTTGGGAGTATTTTATAACAAATGATTACCTTTTTTCTACGGAACCAAAACTGTTTAATCGTTTTGTGGCCTTGGCCCCTTTTTCTAAATTTTATTTAGAATTCGATCAGGATACACCCGGTGGACTAGGTAAATATGTAGGGCTCCAAATTGTTAAAGTTTACATGGAAAAGGCAAAATTGGAACTGCCAAATTTGTTGAAAACACGCCCAGAGGTGATTTTTAATGCCGCTAAATACAAACCTTAAAATAGGATTATGACTACTTCAAAAATTGAATTATTAATTGGATTAGATGACAACCGAGTGCCTGAAAAGTTGAGCTGGAACGCCAAAGATGGTGGAGTAAGCGAGGCTGATGCTAAGGCATTTTTGTTATCGGTTTGGGATCACGAGGCTCAAACAGCTTTGCGAATTGATTTGTGGACTAAAGATATGCCTGTCGATCAAATGAAAATGTTTTTCTACCAAACACTTTTGGCTATGAGTGACACCTATTTGAGAGCAACACAAGATGAAAAAATGAGTGATACCATGAAGGACTTTTGTGACTACTTCGCTGAAAAATTAGACCTCAAAAACAATAATTAATTACCACTCGTTGAGTCGGTTGGAATCCAGCTTGAGAAAAATAAACAATAAGATAGTGAATCCCCAGAGTGATGATCCCCCATAACTAAAAAAAGGCAGCGGAATTCCAACAGTAGGAAAAAGTCCAATCACCATGCCAATATTGATAGCAAAATGGGTAAACAAAACGGCAACAACACCCATGCCATAAATTCTACTGAATGGATTTTTCTGAAGATTTGCTAAATAGATGATCCTGAGCATAAGAGTTACAAATAAAATGACCACTAAGCTACTTCCGATAAAGCCCCATTCTTCACCCACGGTACTGAAAATATAATCGGTGTGCTGTTCGGGCACAAAATTCCCGATGGTTCTAGTGCCTTGCAAAAAGCCTTTGCCACTAAAGCCTCCAGAACTTATGGCCTTTTGTGATTCGTTCAAATTATATAAAATGGTTCTTCTCAGATCAGCTAACTTTTCGGGATCCTCTTCAAAGCCAAGCCACAGGTTCAGGCGATCTCTTTGATGTGGTTGCAGTATATTGTCATAGAAATATCGTGCTATCACTGCGACAATTCCCGAGCCTAAAATGGCTAAAAAGCTCCAGAGTTTGAATTTGTATTTACCTTTAGGGATCAACGGTTGAATTAGGAAAAACAGCGCAGAAAAGCCTAAAGCGATTAGCACACCTAATTTAATCGCAACAAGCGTCAATATAACCAAGTAAACCAAAATGTACAAGTGACTATTTGGTAATCCTTCCCTGTAAATAACAAAAAAGAAACTTAAAAACACAAGGGCACTTCCGGCATCATTTTGTAGCAGAATTAAAACGGTTGGCAGCAGAACAAGTAAAATCGAGTTCAATTGATCTAGTGGTCTTGAAATACTGGTTTGCATATCACTGAGATATTTGGCCAAAGCCAAACTAACGGCAACTTTTACCAGTTCACTGGGTTGAAATGTAAAACTCCCAATAGCATACCAGGATGTTGCGCCATTTATCTCCTTTCCAAAAACGAAAAGTCCTAAGAGTAACACAATAGCAATCAAATACACTATGCTGGCAAATCGTTCATAGAATTTTGCGTCAATGGCAAAAATGATAGCTCCCAATACAACAGATAGCCCCATGAACAGCAACTGTTTGCCATAGGGTTGGGACAAATCAAAAATACTTCCGTCTTGACTTCCAATCGTAGCGGCATATATGTTGATCCATCCGAAACAAATCAGCGCAAGGTAAATCCCTATTGACAGGAAGTCGAATTTGTTTTTATGTTGTCTGGCTAACCTCATTTATTGATTGATTAAAAATGGTTTACCACTGTAGGGTTTTTGATATTCTTCCTCGAGACTTTTACTCAGGACTAAGGCCTCCATGGCTTTGAGAGTAACTTCTCCCTTGAGATATTTCTCAATCATCAAACTAGATATTCTGCCTGCCCATCGGGCACCGTAATAACCATTCTCAACAAAAACAGCGATAGCAATTTTAGGATCTTCTTTTGGAGCAAAGGCCATAAAAATAGAATGATCAGTCAGTTGGACTCGTTTGCCATTAATCTTGGTGTAATTTTCAGCTGTTCCAGTTTTGCCACAAATATCTATCCCTGGGACATTTAAAAAAGAAGCTGTACCTGAGGTAAATACCTCAGACATTCCCTCAATAATTGGCTCAAAATACTGCGGTTCTATGCTTGTATTTATGGGTTTGACATAATCTTCGTCTATCTCGTAATTGTCGTTGGGTTTTAGTAAATGAGGCTTAAAAAAGAAGCCTTTATTGGCAATAGCAGCTGTCCAGTTGGCCATTTGAATAGGGGTTGACAAAATTTCACCTTGACCAATGGCGTTGGACAAAGTTGTGGTTGCTCCCCATCGAAAGTCGGGGTAACGCCTGTCGTAATAGCCTCCATCTGGAATTAATCCTCTTTTTCCTATTGGCAAGTCATAACCCAGAAAATTTCCAAGTCCGAAACTCTTAAGATGATTACTCCACACATCCATACCTTTGCTAGCTGAGGGATATTTTTCAATACTTCTTCTATAAACATCAGCAAAATAGGAGTTACATGATTTCGCAATAGCCGATATTAAATTCCTCTTGCCTCCCCCACAATGACAGATCATTCTACGGTTGTTTCGGCCATATATATATGACCCGTTGCAGGTGTAAATTTGTGTCGGATTAACGACACCTTCTTGCAACCCAAGAACACCAGTTAGTGTTTTAAAAGGTGATCCTGGCGGGAACATTTGTAACAGACCTCTGTCGAAGAGTGGTCTATTGATGGTGTCAGAATTGAGCAAATTATAGTTGGTTGATCGTTCTCGTCCAACTAAAAGCTGAGGATTGTAACTTGGGGCTGATACGAGTGCTAAGATTTCTCCAGATTGAGGGTCTAAAGCCACAATGCCCCCACGTTTCTTGGTCATGAGTTGCTCCCCATAAGCTTGAAGCTCAATATCAATTGTCAGAGTCAAATCCTTTCCTGGAATAGGAATGGTATCGTAGGCACCATTTTTAACAGATCCTATAATGCGATTAAAGCGATCCTTTTGCACATAACGGACACCTTTTTGCCCTCTTAGAAGATCCTCATAGGATTTTTCTACACCTTGCTTTCCAATGAGATCACCCAGATTATAGTAGCTGTCAGAAGCCATAGTGTTGTTATTGACTTCAGCTATAAAGCCTAAAATATTGGCGGCATAGTCGGTTTTATAATCTCGAACATCTCTTTTTTGAATGTAAAATCCGTTGAACTTATGCATTTTCTCGGCTAACATGGCGTACTCTTTTTTAGCGAGTTGTGCTACAAACACTGAGGGCAGTCTTGGGGAATATCTATTAGCTTTTTCTAAAGAACTTTTAAACTTTTCGAGCTCTATGGCGAGAATTTTACAAAACTCAAGGGTGTCCATGGCCTTGACCTCTCGGGGAATCACCATAACGTCATAGGAGGCTTCGTTGGCCACCAATAGGGTGTTATTACGATCAAAAATATAACCGCGCTTGGGATAAATAAATTCCTTGCGAACGGCATTGTCATTCTCTATATCGTATTGCTCTGTATAAATTTGAAGCATAAAAAGCTTGCCGATAAAAATTAGACCTATACCGACAACCAATCCTCCTAAAAGGTATTTGCGAATCATGTTTTATACTTAAACAAAATGAGAACAATTAAACTAAAACCTAGCGTGATTACACTTGTTAAAAGAGCATATCCTAAAGTGGATAGAAAATCTGAAAATGTAAAGCGTTCTAATAAAATGATAATGAGGTGGTGTGCAAATATCAAGGAAAGAAGATAGGTCAGTTTGCGACTGGTGTCTCGAAAATCAAATTTCACGGCCAAATAATCATACGACACACCAAAGATAAGTTTCAGTAGAGTAGGTCGGATAAATGCCGCAGAAACGCAGGCAGAGGCGTGAATTCCTCCTGTATCTGCAAACAGGTCTATGACTAATCCTACTAAAAAGGAGATTAATAAAAATTGTATTTGATTGGTTCTCAAAGGATAGAGTAATACGAATATGACGTATACAAATGGGTTGAGATATCCGATCACATTGATATGATTAAAAATCAATATTTGCGCTCCAATCAGGGCAATAAAACGCAGAGCCAAAAGAGGGAGGACACTATTCATCTGTTGAGTTTAGAGCATTGATTTCTTGTGCGTCCTGATTCCTAATGACATACACATTGTTGAGACTTGTCATATCATTAATGAGCGCCACTTGAATGGTATAATAGTTTTGAGATTCATCGAGATTAAATGCTTTGATTACTCCTACAATCAAACCTTTGGGGAAGGCCAAAGAATTGCCGCTGGTAATGATAGTATCATTGATAGAAATCTTAGCCAGTGATGGTACATCACTCAAAAGTGTCACATGAGGGTCAACGCCGTCCCATGTCATGATTCCCAAATGATTAGTGTTTTTGACTTGTACACTGATTTTACTCTTTCTGTTGAGTATGGATTGGACCCGAGAAAACTTGGAATTAACCCGATCCACAATACCGACAATGCCCTGATCAGATATCACGCCAACATCTTCGCTGACCCCATTTTTTTCACCAACATTTAAGGTTAAATAGTTGTGAGATAGGTTATAACTATTTTTAATGACAATACCATTAATTATTGAAAATTGGAGTTGGGTCAGATTAACCTCTGTCTTGTTCGGGCGAAGCTGTTCAGCCTTTAAAATAGCATTATGCTGTAAGAGCTGTTCATTGTCTTTTTTTAACTTAAAGTAATCTCCAATGGCATTTTGAATCTGATGCAAACTCCCACTCACCCAATTGGCTGAATGCCAGAATTGAGCATTGTGATAGGCGCGCGAACTAACTGTAAGAATTAGACCAAAGGCGAACAGCAACAAAAACAACAAGAATCGCTTGTTTTTGAAAATAAAAATCAAGATTTGCTGCATGAGTTAGGGGCTCTATTTGATCAAAACATTCTTATAGCGGTACAAGTTTTTAAGTGCAATTCCTGTTCCACGAACAACAGCTCTAAGAGGGTCTTCTGCAATGTAAATGGGCAAATCAGTTTTTTGAGACAATCTTTTATCCAGACCTCGAAGCATAGACCCACCACCGGCAAGATATACACCAGTTTGATAAATGTCGGCAGCCAATTCGGGTGGGGTTTGCGATAGGGTTTCCATCACAGAGTCTTCTATTCTAAGAATAGATTTGTCGAGCGCTTTTGCAATTTCACGATAAGAAACTTGTGCTTGCTTGGGTTTACCGGTGAGTAAATCCCTTCCTTGTACATTCATGTCGTCGGGTGGCATATCTAAATTTTCAATAGCCGATCCAACTTGAATTTTAATTCTTTCTGCAGTACGCTCACCAACATAGAGATTGTGTTGAGTGCGCATATAGTAAATAATGTCACTTGTAAAAACGTCGCCAGCAACTTTTACAGACTTATCGCAAACAATACCGCCGAGAGCTATCACTGCTATTTCAGTAGTTCCTCCTCCAATATCAACTACCATATTCCCTTTGGGTTGCATAATATCAACACCAATTCCGATGGCAGCAGCCATCGGCTCATGAATCAAATAAACTTCTTTGCCATTGACGCGTTCAGCAGATTCTTTTACGGCTCGCATTTCCACCTCAGTAATTCCAGAAGGAATACAAATTACCATTCTCAATGCTGGTGCAAATAATTTTTTCTTTAAGGTAGGAATACTTTTTATCAGCATGCTGATCATTTGCTCAGAGGCATCAAAGTCTGCGATTACACCATCCTTCAAGGGCCGAATGGTTTTAATGTTTTCGTGCGTCTTACCTTGCATCAGGTTAGCTTCTTCGCCAACTGCAATAATCTTGCCCGTTATTCTGTCTTTAGCAACAATCGAAGGGCAATCAATTACCACCTTATCATTGTGAATAATAAGGGTATTAGCAGTACCTAAATCAATTGCAATTTCTTCAATAAAAAAATCAAAAAAGCCCATATCCCGTTGTGTCAATCACTGATGCTTGTAAAAGTAATTAAAATAGTCAATTTATTGAGCACTAATGCTTAAAATGTCTTGTGCCCGTAAATACCATGGCAATATTGTGATCGTTGCAATAATCAATACTAAGTTGATCTTTGACCGATCCCCCAGGTTGAATAACAGCTTTTATTCCGGCTTCATGGGCTATTTCGACACAATCTGGAAATGGGAAAAACGCATCGCTAGCCATTACTGCACCTTTGAGATCCATATCAAAGGACTGCGCCTTATTAATAGCTTGACGTAAGGCGTCGACCCGGCTGGTTTGTCCAGTTCCACTGGCGCACAACTGTTGGTTCTTGACCAACACAATGGTATTGGATTTGGTATGTTTACAAATTTTAGATGCAAAAATTAAATCATTAGTTTCACTTTCACTTGGACTTAATTTAGTCACGGTTTTGAGTTGCTCACCAAGGTCTGTTATGTTATCTCTTTCTTGAATCAATAGACCGTTTAAACACGACCGCATCATTTGACTTGGAAATAACGTTGGTTTTTGTTTTAAAATGACGAGGTTTTTTTTCTTGGTCAGAAAATCGAGTGCTTCCAATTCAAATGCTGGCGCAATGAGTACTTCACAAAATAACTGAGCAATTTTCTGAGCGGTAACTGTATCAACTTCTTTATTACTGATGAGCACCCCGCCAAAGGCTGATACAGGGTCACCTGCTAAAGCATCAGAATACGCTTCAGATAGTGTTGCACGCGTAGCTAGACCACAAGCGTTATTGTGTTTTAAAATGGCGAAGGTAGGGTCGTCATCTTTAAATTCGGCCATCAATTGTACAGCAGCATCTGTGTCCAATAAATTATTGTAACTCAATTGCTTCCCCTGTAGCTGAGTGAACAAGGCAGATAGGTCGCCGACAAATTGACCTGATTGATGGGGATTTTCACCATAACGAAGCGCAGTTACACCTGCTGAGCTGAATTTGAAATAAGGCAATTCAACGCCTTCATTCATAAAATTGAATATTGCAGAGTCGTAATGTGACGAAATATGAAAAGCTTTAGCAGCAAAGAATCTTCGTTGTTCCAAACTACTCACGCCTTCTTCAGAAGCATTGAGAAGATCGAGAAACTCACCATAATCATCTACTGAAGAAACACATAGAATTTCGTTGAAATTTTTTGCCGCAGCCCGAATAAGAGATATGCCGCCAATGTCAATTTTTTCAATGATGTCCGCGTGAGATGCCCCAGAGGCTAATGTTTTTTCAAAAGGATATAAATCGACTATAACTAAATCAAAGGTGGGGATGTCAAATTTCTCCAATTCATCCCGATCATTGCCAAAATCACCACGATGTAAAATGCCTCCAAAAACTTTAGGGTGCAAGGTTTTAACCCGCCCTCCAAGAATTGAAGGATAAGAAGTGACTTTTTCAACGGGGACAACTGTGATGCCAATATCAGAAATGTACTTTTCCGTACCACCTGTGGAGTAAATGGTCACACCAAGTGTGTCAAGTTTTCTTACAATGGGCTCAAGTCCCGTTTTGTCGAATACAGAAATCAGTGCGGAAGTAATTTTTTTCTTGGTCATGAAGTGAAAAAGTGAACGACAAAAGTACCTATTTTTAGAAAAGAATCACAGCATAAAAACCTAAAATAAGTGCGCTTTTTTTGAACGCTACTATTCTGCTTTAAGGATGTTAGCAGCTATTTTTAAGAAAAAATCACAGCGCTTGAAGTCTAAAATAAGCGCCCCACTTCAACAGCTAATTTTTCTAATAGTAACACATCATCCTGATCAAATGCATTTTTTACGTGAGAGTCAATATCAATTTGTCCAATATTCTTGCCGTTGACAAAAATAGGAACCACAATTTCTGATTTCACAGTAATGCCACATGAGATATAATTGTCTTGAAGCGATACGTCAGGAACCAAAAAGGTCTCATTGCTCAGCGCAACTTGGCCGCAAATACCTTTGCCAAATGGAATGTGTGTATGTTCTGTTGGTTCACCACAAAAAACTTTAAGGAAGAGCTCGTCTTTGTCTTTTTGATGAAAATAAAATCCGGCCCAATCATAGTTTGGAAGCCGTTCACAAAGGGTGTCACAGACCCACTGAAGTTTGTCGTCTGTGGAGGCCTCTTGATTTCTAAGATATGTTTTAAAGGCTTCCAATAGTTGAAAATAGTGCTGTTTCAATAGACCAATATTTGTAACGAAGTTAAGAAATGATTGTCACTAAAACAGAAGTTGATCAAAAAGATATTTCTTCTTTTCTTTTCATTAATTTTACCATTAAATCCACATGACTACAAAATGAAAACTAAATTTAATGTTAGTGGCATGACTTGTTCAAGCTGCGAATCGAAGGTAGAGGCTTCTCTTATGGCTTTTGACGGAGTGATTTCGGCAAAGGCGAGCAAAGAGGCATCAGTGGTCGAAATTGAGTCCAGAAGTTTGCTCCAACTTCACCGATTGCAACCCCTATTGGATGAGAAATACCAGCTGTCCATATACGATATATCAACAGCCTCTGGATTGAAAAACAGCCATAGTAAACTTCAGCAATTGTTTCCACTAGTCATGATTTTGAGTTATGTATTGGCGGGATCCATTGGATTGAACATTGACGATTTTTTTTATCAGTCTTTCATGCTCGATTTTATGGGATTATTTTTTATTGTTTTTAGCTTTTTCAAGCTGTTAGATTTGAAGGGATTTGTGTCTTCATTTAGAATGTATGACCCCTTGGCGAATAAATGGCCTACTTATGGTTGGCTCTATCCTTTTATTGAGGTCTTTTTAGGTCTACTCTTTCTGTTTAGGGAGAATATTGTATTGAGCCTTTGGATGACAATTGGTGTTTTGGGAATCACTACCATCGGCGTTACTAAATCGCTACTCAATAAGACGCCCATTACCTGCGCCTGCTTGGGCTCTGTGTTGAATTTACCCATGACTTTAGCAACTTTCATAGAAAATATTATCATGATTATTATGGCGGTTCTCATGCTGTTGACTTTAAATTAGAGAGTAGTCTGGTGAGAGGTCAAAAAAAAAGCGCTTCTCTAAAGAAGCGCTTTTTTATTTAGCAATGAATTTACATCATTCCGGGCATGCCACCACCCATTGGAGGCATCGGCGGTGTATCTTCTTTAATGTCTACAAGTGCACATTCAGTAGTTAAAATCATCCCTGCTACCGAAGCGGCGTTTTCAAGTGCTACTCGGGTCACTTTTTTAGGGTCAATAATACCAGCTTTTATCATGTCAACATAGGCGTCATTTTTGGCGTCATATCCAAAATTCCCTTTGCCTTCCATGATCTTAGCGACTACCACACTACCTTCACCACCAGCGTTTTGAACGATAGTGCGAAGCGGTGCCTCAAGGGCTTGCGCAACAATTTGAATACCTGTAGCTTCATCTGAATTCACTGCTTTCAAGGATGCTAACAATGATTTGGCGCGCACTAAGGCGACACCTCCACCAGCAACAATACCTTCTTCAACTGCAGCACGAGTGGCATGAAGAGCGTCGTCTACTCTATCTTTTTTCTCTTTCATTTCAACTTCACTAGCAGCTCCAACATATAATACAGCAACACCACCCGCCAGTTTGGCTAATCTCTCTTGAAGCTTCTCTTTGTCGTAATCACTTGTTGTAGATTCAATTTGAGCTTTGATTTGATTGATACGTGCTTTGATAGCATCTGCATCACCTGCACCATTGACAATTGTGGTGTTGTCTTTGTCAACAGTGACATTTTCGGCAGTTCCTAACATTGACAAGTCTGCATTTTCTAAAGAAAATCCTCTTTCTTCAGAAATTACTGTACCACCAGTCAAGACGGCAATGTCTTCTAGCATCGCTTTACGACGATCTCCAAAACCAGGTGCTTTCACAGCAGCAATTTTTAGACCCCCACGTAATTTATTAACCACTAGGGTGGCTAGAGCTTGTCCGTCAACGTCCTCGGCAATAATTAACAACGGGCGACTAGATTGAGCCACTGGCTCAAGGATTGGGAGAATTTCTTGTAAGTTAGAAATTTTCTTGTCGAATAAAAGAATGTATGGATTACTCAAGTCTGCAATCATCTTATCGGCATCGGTTACAAAATAGGGCGACAAATAGCCACGATCAAATTGCATGCCTTCAACAACATCGACGTAAGTATCGGTGCCCTTGGCTTCTTCTACAGTTATGACACCTTCTTTGCCAACTTTTCCAAAAGCCTGAGCAATAAGCTCTCCAATGCTATTATCGTTATTGGCAGAAATTGAAGCAATTTGCTCTATTTTTTTTGATGAATCTCCAACAGCAGTCGAACGTTTTTCTAGCTCTTCAGTGACTGCTAAAACTGCTTTTTCGATACCTCTTTTGAGGTCCATTGGATTGGCGCCGGCCGCAACATTCTTTAGCCCTACTTTAACAATAGCTTGAGCTAAAACTGTAGCGGTAGTGGTGCCGTCTCCTGCCAAATCATTTGTTTTTGATGCCACCTCTTTCACCATCTGAGCCCCCATATTTTCTAAGGGATCTTCTAACTCAATTTCTTTGGCTACTGTAACGCCGTCTTTGGTTACCTGAGGCGCACCGAATGATTTACTAATAATAACGTTCCTCCCTTTAGGACCGAGAGTTACTTTGACCGCATTGGCCAGGGCGTCAACGCCTCTTTTCAGGCCGTCTCTTGCATCGATATCAAATTTTATGTCTTTTGCCATTTTTCTATATATTTAAAATTAAACAGTGGCGAGTAAATCACTTTCTCGCATCATCAAGTAGTCCTTTCCGTCCAGTTTCAATTCAGTGCCTGAATATTTTCCATACAACACTGTATCACCTACTTTAACGGTAACGGGATTGTCCTTAGTCCCAGGTCCAGTCGCTACCACTTGTCCTTTTTGTGGTTTTTCTTTTGCATTGTCGGGTATGATAATGCCCGAAGCTGTTGTAGTTTCAGCTTCTAAGGGTTGTACTAAAACCCTGTCTGCTAGTGGTTTAATTTTTAATGTCATAAAAATTTATTTTAATTATTGTTTCTTTTAGAGACACAAATTGTGCCATCATCTATAGACTGACAAACTTGCAGTTTGCAGTCGGTAGAAGCATTTGAATTCTAAAAATTACTGATTATCACTAGAGGGAAGAGGATCAACCGGCAAAGGTTGTTCTGATGTTTCTGGAAGGGCTTGCTCCGTTGTTGCACCATTGTCTAAAGCTCTCGATTCAGTGTTGTCACCGCTTTTAGGAATAGCAACATTGGAGAGAAGAATTAAAATCAAGAGTAATCCTGCTAGGGTCCACGTGCTTTTATCTAGGAAATCGGTAGTTTTTTTGACTCCACCCAATTGCTGCGTACCTCCGCCGCCAAATGAAGAAGCTAAACCCCCACCTTTGGGGTTTTGTACCATTATAACAACTACCAACAGAAAGGCAACAATTACAATCAAAATCAGGAAAATAGAAAAAGTACTCATGGTTATATGTTGTTTTGCGCTTTGAGCGCTGTCAATGTCTTAATTTGCCGCGCAAAGTACGTACTTTTTTCGGGATATTTCAAACTTAAAATACGATATGCTCTAATCGCTTTTTCATAATTTTTTTGCTCCTCGTAAATCTTGGCCAAAGTCTCGGTCATCCATGTTGACTGCATGGCTACTCCGTCACCACCGTCACTTTCTGGTTTCTGATTGTCGTTCAGCGGTTTAATTTTTGGATTGAGCGCTATAAAATTATTGATGATATTGAAGTTTTTGGCCTGAGAAGTTGATGGACCACTTGAACGATCAATGGGCTTGAAGTTTGTTGCGTTCAGCCAAGCTGAAAAACTTCTTTTCTCAACGGTATGTGGCACATGATCACTAGCTGCTGAATCGATACTTTCACCCTCTAATTCAAAATGAAATTGTGAATTCCCTTCTTTGATTTTTAGCCGTATGGCTTTATCAACAGCAATACTTTCCTGTGCGGAGATATCTTCTATTCCTATAAGTTCAATTTCACGAATATTGGTTTTTTCATGACTTTGACCCGCTTTAAAGGCTGTCTTTTGGTCTTGATGAATCAGCCTAAACAATTGTCCTCTATCTGTTGTTTGGATGGCCGTACTCTTTAGAGCGTTGGCATACCTGAAATTATTGGAGTTTTTGAGCCCCTTAAGATATAAGGCACGCGCAGCTTGAAAGTAGGGGTATTTATCCACCACATCCCGAAGTGATTTGGTGTCATTCGCATTTATGTCGTTTGCATTTTCAAGATAATATGTAAAAGAATCGACAGTCATTCAAATTACCATTTGGCCAATGTGGCATTAAAAATATCTTGGGTCAGTCTTTCAAAAATAGCTTCATGAGCAGTGTCTTTTTGCCCACCGATGAGTTGCTCACCTCCGGCATAGTCATAGAAAAAAGAAAACCGTTGTTCTAAATCCTCTTCAGGATTCTTGGTATTGAAAAATCTTAAATTAACTGTTATGGTCAGTCTATTTTGTGCAGCAGTATTATTGGCCGTTGCTGTGGTTGGAGAAATACGATATTCTGTTATTTCACCTTCATAAATCAAATCGCCACTAAATTTAACCAGACTCAATCGTGTTTGATTTAGAATTAAATCTGTTAAGGCATTGGTAAAGTCTCTGTCTAAGCCAGGTTCAACCAAAGCGGCATTGTTTTGAAAGTAATTTACTTGGAAGGTATTAGTCTGCGGCGAGATGGATGCTCCCGTAAAGGAATACTTTCCGCAGCCCAAAAAAATGAGGAGCAATGGAATAAGTAACGATTTACTGATAAATGATTTTTTCACAGATCAAATTGTTTGATTTTACGGTATAATGTCCGTTCACTAATGCCTAGCTCCGTTGCGGCGAGTTTCCGCTTCCCTTTATGACGCTCCAAAGATCTTTTGATTAATTCCAGTTCTTTATCATGTAAAGATAGGGTTTCTTCGGGCTCGATATCCTCAACATAATCATAATCCTCGGCGTCTTCCTCGTTCGAAAGTGAAACAGCGGGGCGTTTGTTTTCTAGGGCGAGAATACTTTTGCTTTCTTGACTTGGTTCTTTTTCGCCGTAGATTTTTCTCACCAGGTCAGAATGGGTTTTTTCTACCTCCCGATGGTCGTCGTTTTGCATGAGTTCTAAGGTAAGTTTTTTGAGATCGTTCAGATCGCTTTTCATGTCAAATAACACCTTGTATAAAATCTCTCTCTCAGATCCAAATTCTGCTTCATTAGATTCTTTTTTCACAACCATGGGTAGATTGGATATTTGCGGAAGGTAGGATTTGAGCATGCCAGCATTGATGGATCGGAGTCTTTCAACCACGGAAATTTGCTCAGCAATATTTCGCAATTGTCTGATATTACCTGCCCAAGGAAATGACAAGAGTACCTCAATCGCATCCTCGGTGAGACTTATTGGTGGCATTTTGTATTTGGCAGCAAAATCGGCAGCGAATTTCCTAAACAACAAATGGATATCACCCTGGCGATGCCGCAATGAGGGTAAATGTATTTCTACTGTACTCAATCTATAGAATAAATCTTCTCTAAACTTATTTTTTTCAATGGCTGCTGCCATGTTGAGGTTAGTAGCCGCAACTATGCGCACATCAGTTTTTTGAACAGTGCTTGAACCTACTTTAATAAATTCTCCATTCTCAAGAACACGGAGCAGTCGCACCTGAGTGGTCAAGGGTAACTCACCCACTTCGTCCAGAAAAATAGTTCCACCATTGGCCACTTCAAAATATCCGTTGCGGGTTTGAGTTGCTCCCGTAAAAGCACCTTTTTCATGACCAAATAACTCACTGTCAATGGTGCCTTCTGGGATGGCCCCACAGTTTACTGCAATATATTTGGCGTGTTTGCGATGTGACAACTGGTGAATGATTTTTGGAATAGACTCTTTACCAACCCCGCTTTCACCTGTCACCAAAACAGAAATATCGGTTGGTGCCACTCTAATGGCTTTTTCCAGTGCTCGATTTAATCCCGAATCATTTCCAACGATCCCGAATCTTTGCTTGATGGATTGAAGGTCAATAGTATTCATAATCATTTGGATTTATCTGATAACTCAATACCCTCGCCGATCAATGTGGCACTGGTACAGTCAACAATTTTAACCATGACAAAATCACCTGCTTTATATTGGTCTTTAGGAAAAACAACCACTGTATTTTGAGGATTACGCCCCGACCAATGCGCCTCACTTCGCTTAGATGTTTTTTCAATTAAAACCTCTTCGATTTGTCCCAAATGTTGTTGGGTTCTGTAAAGGCTGTGTTCCCGTTGTCGATCAATGATTTCTTGCAGTCTGCGTTGCTTAGTAGCTTCTGGAATGTCGTCAACCAATTTTCTGGCCGCCATGGTCCCAGGTCTTTCAGAATAAGAAAACATAAATCCATAATCATACTTCACATAATCCATCAACGCTAAAGTATCTTGATGATCTTCCTCTGTTTCACCAGGAAATCCAGCTATCATATCTTGGCTAATTGAGCAATTGGGTAAAATTTTTCTGATATTATCGATCAATGCCATATATTCCTGACGGGTATGCTGACGATTCATGACTTTTAAGATACGATCACTTCCACTTTGAACAGGTAGGTGAATGTAGTTGGGAATATTCTCAAACCGCGCCATGGTTTCTATAACTTCCAACGACATATCCTGTGGATTTGAGGTAGAAAATCTAAATCTCATTTTGGGTTGCGTCTTGGCGCATAGCTCAAGAAGGTTGGCAAAATTCACGGCTGTGGCTTTTTGAAATTCCGATGCTTTGTCAAAATCTTTTTTGAGTCCTCCGCCATACCATAAATAGCTGTCTACGTTTTGACCCAAAAGTGTTACTTCTTTAAAACCTTGATTCCACAAATCATTTATTTCCTCGATAATACTTTGCGGATCTCTACTTCGCTCTCGCCCTCTGGTGAAAGGAACCACACAAAATGTACACATATTATCGCACCCTCTTGTGATTGAAACAAAGGCATTCACGCCGTTAGTGTTGAGTCTGACAGGACTGACGTCGCCGTAGGTCTCGTCTTTGGAAAGTAAAACATTCACTGCGTTTTGACCATCGTCAACCTCGGCGATTAAATTGGGCAAATCTTTATAGGCATCGGGTCCAACAACCAAATCCACGATTTTTTCCTCTTCCAAAAACTGATGCTTCAGACGCTCGGCCATGCAACCCAATACACCAACTTTGAGTTGAGGTTTCTTTTTCTTTAGGCTGTTAAAAGTGGCCAACTTCTTCCTAACGGTTTGTTCGGCTTTGTCACGAATAGAGCAAGTATTGAGTAAAACCAGATCGGCTTCTTCTAAACGATTAGTGGTGTCGAAACCTGCCTTGGATAAAATGGATGCAACAATCTCACTGTCACTGAAATTCATCTGACAGCCGTAGCTTTCTAGGTACAACTTTCTTTGATTTATGGGATTGCGTGGCTTTTCAAGCGCCTTCCCTTGATCCTTTTCGACGATAATTTTTTCCATGGTACACCCGTTTGGAGGGTTTTTTAGTGCCGACAAATATACTACTAATTTTTATTTTATGACAAATTGGCAGACTGCTTGTGTGTCCGTGTTTTTAAATCTATATTTCGACTTGCTTTTAACTTTTTAAGCTATGAATAGAACAGAAGATTTACTGAATAAAATTAACACAGCTCCAAGATTGGATTTTGGAACTATTTTCAACGATGCCCTGGAACTTTTTAAAAAGACTTGGCTCTTCGGATTTCTTTATTATGTCGTGGTGATAATTATTTCAATTCCCATTTCTATGATTACTAATCCTTCATATTTTAACATGATACGACATATCGACAATTTTGAAATGTGGAATGATCCCTTTACTTTCAATAGTATGATCTTTGGCCCATATGTAGTGATGTCATTTTTGGGTTCTTTTGTAACTGCAAGCATATCTACTCTGTTGTTAGCAGGTTTTTTAAGAATAGTAAAACATATAGATCAGGGATTAGAGCCGGAAGCTATTGATTTATTCTTTTTCTTTAAAAGTGACTACATATTTAAAGCCATGGCCTTAGCAGTCGTTTTGATGATTATTGCTGTTGCTGCGATTTTTTTATGCTTTTTCCCAATAATTTATGTTTCGATCGGTATGACTTTCTGTGCCGTTATTTTTGCCTTTAATCCCGACCTGCGTTTAGGCGAGATTATTAAGGCAGCTTTCACCCTTGGACACAAGAAATGGTGGCTAACCTTTGGACTTGTTATAGTAGCCGGCTTGTTGTCTGCTATTATCGGGCTGCTTATGTGCGGTGTTGGAATTTTCTTGACGGCATCCTTCACTGTGCTACCCACCTATCTCGTCTATAAGTCAGTTATTGGCTTTGACGACTCAAAATATTCATCTATTCACTAATTTTAAATAACTCATGAAACAATCCATGTTATTACTCAGTATCTCATTTCTTCTTTTTCAATGTTCGGCATTGCAAACACCTAGCCCTCGAGATATTGCCAAACTGCAAACCGTATCTGAGACTAAGGATATTTTATTCTCTCTAGCTTCGGACCAAATGGCCGGTAGAGATATGCGCAGCGGAGGCTATCCAATGGCGGCTACCTATGTGGTAAATTATTTTAAATCCAATGCTATTGAGCCATTTTTTGAGACTGGCTACAAGGACGCTTTTACTCTTAATGATGTGACATCCTATAACGTTGTTGCAAAAATTGGCACCTATGATCCTGAACGACCGACCATCTTAATTGGCGCTCATCTCGATCATATTGGTATCAGCACAAAAACAAAGGACTCCATATATAATGGTGCCAATGACAACGCGAGCGGAAGTACAGCGGTTTTGCAAATCGCCAAGGTACTTTCCAAATACAAATGGGAACAGAATATTGTCATTGCACTATTCGCTGCAGAAGAAAAGGGACTATTAGGTGCAAAACATTTGGCGGACAGATTTCAAAATGAAAAGGTCAGTTTACAATTGATGTTTAACTTTGAAATGATTGGCAAAACGCTGACAACAGGCGCCAATCGGGTTTATATGACGGGATATAAAATGTCAGACCTGCCCGCTGTTATGAATAGATTTACGCCCAACTTCGTTACATTTTTGCCCGAAGCGGAAGGTTATAATTTATTTAAACGCTCAGACAATTATGCTTTTTACCAAACATTTGGTGTGCCTTGTCATACCTTATCCTCTTTTGATTTTAAAAATTATGACTACTATCACAAAGCAGAGGATGAAGCTGAATCTTTGGACGTAGAAAATATGAATCAAATTATTCGAACCTCAACCTATAGCATTGGTCAAGTCTTGAGATCTAAGGCAGTCATTATTGTAAATGAGTAAAGATTCTCAGGTTTTGTTATATGCTTTTTTAAATGGGGAAAATGGATCTGTCTACAACCTAATAAAAAAATCACATACCTTTGTGGCCTTTAAATCTAAGGCATGTCAAAAAATTTAGTCATTGTGGAGTCGCCTGCTAAGGCAAAAACTATTGAAAAATTTTTGGGACCCGATTTCAAAGTAGCCTCGAGTTTTGGTCACATCTCTGATTTGCCATCCAAAGAATTAGGTATTGACTTAACGGGAGATTTCAAACCTAAATATCAAGTTAGTCAGGACAAAAAGGAGGTTGTAAAAAACTTGATGAATCTATCAAAGAAAGCCGACTGTGTTTGGTTGGCCAGTGATGAAGATCGCGAGGGAGAAGCCATAGCGTGGCACTTAGCCGAAACACTTGAACTAGACCAATCCAAAACCAAAAGAATCGTTTTTAGTGAAATCACCAAAACAGCTATTCTAAAAGCCATTGAAAATCCCAGAGAAATAGACTACAATCTTGTTGATGCCCAGCAAGCTCGTAGAGTTCTAGATCGTATTGTTGGTTATGAATTGTCTCCTGTTTTATGGCGAAAAATAAGAACAGGCCTTTCTGCTGGTCGGGTCCAATCGGTTTCCGTTCGATTAATTGTGGAAAGAGAGCGCGATATTGATGAGTTCAACCCTGTTGCCTCATACCGCATTGATGCGGAATTTATCACGGAAGACAATAAACTAATTAAAGCAAAATTGTCTAGTAATTTTAGCAGTTTTGAGGAGGCAGAGCAATTCTTGAAAGCCAATATTGGAGCTTCTTTTAGGGTAGATACTTTAGAGAAAAATCCCGGCCAAAAAAGTCCTGCAGCTCCTTTTACAACCTCGACCCTACAACAAGAGGCATCCAGAAAATTGTATTTTTCTGTGAGTAAAACCATGACAGTCGCCCAGCGTTTGTACGAACAAGGTTTGATCACCTATATGAGAACCGACAGCGTAAATTTGTCCGTTGAAGCAAAAAATGCTGCCGCTGCACAAATCGAAAAGGCGTTTGGCACAACCTATGTTAAAAAAAGAAGTTACAAAGGAAAGTCAAAAGGCGCCCAAGAAGCCCACGAGGCCATACGACCTACGGATTTTTCGCGCCAATCAATTGAGGGTGATAGAGATCAAATAAGGTTATATGATCTGATTTGGAAACGAGCCATTGCGTCTCAAATGAGTGATGCCAAACTTGAGCGCACCAATGTAAAAATTGCCGCTTCTACACATAAACAGTTATTTGGAGCCAATGGAGAAATCATTGTTTTTGACGGTTTTTTAAAGGTATATCTGGAAGGCAACGACGATGAGGATGTGGAACAAGAAGGACTATTGCCAGCTCTCGAAGTTAGACAACCCCTGCACAGCCGGCTTATTTCGGCGACAGAACGCTTTACCCGACCGCCATTTCGATATACCGAAGCTTCTTTAGTGAAAAAATTGGAGGAATTGGGTATTGGTAGACCATCTACATATGCACCAACCATATCCACCATCCAAAACAGAGGTTACGTTGAAAAGGGCAGCGCCGAGGGGTTGGAGAGACATTACACTCAATTAATCCTGATGTCCGATGAAATGAGCTCCAAACAATTAAAAGAAACCGTTAATTCGGACAAGGGCAAACTCATTCCTACAGATATTGGAAAAATTGTTACCGACTTCTTAGTTAACCATTTCGATCAGATTTTAGACTATAATTTCACGGCAAACATGGAGGCCGATTTCGATAAAATTGCCGAAGGCAAGAAAAATTGGAAGCAAGTGACCAAAAAATTCTACTCCAGTTTTCATCCAACTGTCGATGATGTAATGGCTAATGCCGACAGAGAATCGGGGGAGAGAATATTGGGGGAACATCCCGAAAATGGCCGTCAGGTTAGTGTGCGTTTGGGTAAATTTGGCCCAATGGTTCAGATTGGCGCCAATGAGGACGAAGACAAACCCCTGTTTGCTAGTGTTCCTCCAGATATGCAACTGTCATCCATTTCGTTTGAGGAAGCCTTAGCTTTGTTTCAGTTGCCGAAAAATTTAGGCGAATTTGAAGGCAAATCTGTGGAAGTCAACAATGGAAGATATGGTCCTTATGTCAAGTATGGAGAAGATTTTGTTTCCCTCCCAAAAGGAACCAATCCAATGGACGTGGATTTGGACTTCGCTGTTAGTATAATAGAGGAAAAGGCCCGCGCCGATGCACCAATTTATCATTATAATGAGTTGCCTGTCCAAAAAGGCAAAGGTAGATTTGGTCCTTTTATCAAGTGGAACAATATGTTTATCAATGTGAATAAGAAATACGATTGGGATAATTTGTCGGAGCAGAATGTCCAGGCGTTAATTGAGGACAAAATTCAGAAAGAAAAAGATAAACTGATTCACAATTGGGTCGAAGCTGGTATTAGAGTTGAAAAAGCCCGCTGGGGTCGTCACAATATCATTCAAGGAAAAACCAAAATTGAATTGGCTAAAACTGTTGATGTTACTGACATGACCTTAGAACAAGCTCAATCTCTTTTAGAGAAAAAGACCGCTAAGACTAAAAAACCAAAAACTACCCGTTCTAAAAAGTCATAGCCCCATGTTTTCACTCGATTGTTTGACACCTGTTAAAGACGCCATTGTAGCGCACGGTCAATTATTGGGGTCCAACGCTCTTGGGACAAAAATTCGCATTCATACCTCACAGGGTGGACTCCCCGAGCTCAATGGGGTAAAGATTGCAATCTTGGGAGTTACCGAAAATCGCAACGACATTGATTATATTGGGAATACCTTTGACATTAATGGCATCAGAAAATCATTTTATCAACTCTTTCAAGGCAATTGGGACTGTGAAATAGCAGATCTAGGCGATCTGATTTTGGGCGAAAGTCCAGCTGACAGCTACCAAGGTATGAAGACACTGATGATAGATTTGTTGTCCGAAAACATCATACCTATTATTTTAGGAGGATCTCAAGACCTTACCTTCACCATGTATCGCGCTTATGACGAGCTTAAAGCCATGCTCAATGTCGTAAATATCGATTCGCGATTCGATTTATCAGATGACACCAAGCCCATTAATAATCGCAATTATATGGGTAAAATCATTACTGAAAAACCTTTTAATTTGTTCAATTACACCGTTTTGGGATATCAAACCTATTTGAATCCGCAAGAGGAAATCGATTTGATGGACAAGCTTTTTTTTGAGTCCTATCGACTAGGTGCTTTGATTCAAGACATCAGTTATGCCGAGCCCATGCTCCGAGATGCCGATTTGGTAACTATCGACTTGGATGCAATAAAAGCCTCGGAATTGGGCGGTCGACAACAACAATCCCCCAATGGATTTGATAGTCGAGAAATTTGCGCTTTAGCCAGATATGCAGGTATTAGTAGCAGGGTATCAACTTTGGGTATATTTCACTACCGGTCCTATGAAGAAGATGAAGTCACTTCAGAATTGGTATCCCAAATGATTTGGTATTTTATTGAAGGCGTCAATTATCGAATTGCAGAATCGCCGAATGTCAAAGATCAAAATTTTCAAAAATTTACTGTTTTGATTGATGATCAAGAACTTGTTTTTTTCAAGAGTTTGACAACTGGCCGATGGTGGATTGAAATTCCTTTTTTAACTTTACACCATAATAAACTCGATCAACATTCGTTGTTACCTTGTACACAAAAGGATTACGAGGCCGCTGGTCAAGGAGTAATTCCAGAGCGTTGGATTAAAGTTTGCAGAAAAAATAGCGTTTAATACTAGGGCAGGTTATTCAAGTTACATGGTAATCTCAAACAAAATAAGTTGCGTATTATGAAATATATAGATATGTTTACGCTTGCGTTTGTAATAACGTTAAAATTCATGAGTTATAGTAATATGAAAAACATTGGATTGCTCGTTTTATTAGCTCTTATGACAGGATGTAATTCTGGCGATAGAGGACAGCTAGTAGGAACTAGGGGTAAGAAATATAATGCAGAGAAACCATTTGGCATGGCACTCATTCCAGGAGGTTCGTTCATTATGGGTAAATCGGATGACGACTTAGTTGGTGTGAACGATGCGCCCACAAAAACAGTCACTGTAAGATCCTACTATATGGACGAAACAGAGGTGACCAACAGCGAGTACCGTCAATTTGTCAATTGGGTTAGAGATTCTGTTATCCGCAGAAAACTTGCCTTAAAAGCGGTGGAGGTATTGGGCTATGATCTGGCCAACGATGCCGCCGAACTTGATGGGGGTATCGGCATGTTCTATCCAACAAGTATGCTGACCGACCCAGCTTTGGATCCAGAGGAGTTTTCATATACAGAATATCGCAGAGCTGAGGGAGATGATAAGTACATTGATCCAGAGTATGCCGCGTTGAATTGGGAGCAAGAGCTATTTTTCGATACACAAGATTATCCAGACAAACCCTACGCTGAGGTCTTGGACGAAATGTTTTTACCGATGGAATTGAGCTACAACGGTCAAAGAACATGGGACGTTAGTTTGTTCGAATACGAATACAAGCAATTGGATATCGAAAAGGCAGCCCGAGAAGGTTTGTCGCGATGGGATGTTATCGTTTATCCAGATCCATTATCAGTTTATCCCGACACTACTGCTTGGGTGAGAGATTTTAACTACTCTTACAACGAGCCCATGCACAACGACTATTTTTGGCACGAAGCCTATTCAGAGTACCCTGTGGTTGGAGTGAGTTGGAGCCAAGCCAATGCTTTCTGTAATTGGAGAACCGATTATAGAAACAGCTACCTTAAAAGTAAAGGGAAACATTTCGAAAACAAGTTTAGATTGCCAACCGAAGCTGAGTGGGAATTTGCCGCTCGAGGCGGCCTGCAGGGCGCTACTTATCCTTGGGGAGGGCCATATACCAAAAACGACAGGGCTTGTTTCTTGGCTAATTTCAAGCCACTTCGTGGTGACTATGCTGCCGATCAAGCCTTATATACGGTAGAAGCTGAATCCTTTGAGCCCAATGATTTTGGATTGTATAATATGGCTGGAAATGTTTCGGAATGGACCAATTCTTCCTATGATGCAGCTTCGTATACCTATAGTTCAACAATGAACCCTAATGTTAATGATCCTAATAACCACCGTAAAGTAGTGCGGGGGGGTAGTTGGAAAGATGTCGCTTACTTCTTGCAGGTTAGTTCGCGCGATTACGAGTACGACTCAATAAAAACCAGCTATATCGGTTTTAGAACAATTCAAGATTATTTGGGGACAGACGTTACCCCCAATCAAGCGTCTAATTAAGGTCGCCCAATCAAATTAAAAAACACTTTAAATCAACTAAATTTTAAATTATGGCAGCACAGGGAAAAAGAACAGTAACAAACATGGTCTACGGATTTGGAGCAGCAATCGTAATCTTAGGAGCTCTATTCAAAATTCAACACTGGCCGTATGGTTCTGAAATTCTAACTTTAGGAATGGTTGTAGAAGCTTTGGTGTTTGGCTATTCGGCGCTAGAAAGACAACAAGACGATCTCGATTGGTCTTTGGTTTATCCTCAACTGAGAGGTGGCAAAGCCAATACTGCTGATGCTGGAACTGCTGATGCAGAAGCTGTTTTATCTAAAAAAATGGATGCCCTTTTAAAAGAAGCTAAAATTGATGCAGCTCTGGTAACAAGTCTTGGAGATAGCTTGAGAAACTTTGAAAGTGCGGCAAAGGAGTTAAATCCGACCAAAGATTCAATGGCTGCCTCGAAAAAATATAGTGAAGAAATGGCTCTAGCGGCATCTCAAATGGAGGCCTTAAACAATTTGTATAAAGTTCAAATGGAAAGTTTCAACCGTCAATCGGAAATGACCGAACAAGTTTCTGACAATGCTGGAAAATTGAAAGAGCAAATGGCCTCTTTGGCGACCAACTTGTCTTCTTTAAATGGTGTTTATGGTGGAATGCTGTCTGCAATGAATACAAAATAATCTCGACATAATTAACACAATATTGAAATAGGAAATTATGGCAGGAGGCGGAAAAATATCACCACGGCAGAAGATGATTAATCTGATGTATTTGGTCTTTATTGCAATGATTGCGATGAATGTATCCAAAGACGTTCTATCGGCATTTGGTAATTTTGAGAAAAAATTCGTTGAGGTGAATACCTTAGCAACGGAGACGAATAACAGATTATTAGCAGATCTGAAGCAAAAATCAGAAGAAAAACCTGAAGAATTTGCTTTTGTAGCCAACAAGGCAGAACAGTTGAGTGCGGTCTCGGATGATTTTTTCAACTATTTAGAGTCTTTGAAGCGCGATTTACTCAGTGACGGTAATTATGAAATTGAATCTGATACGGGAGAATTGAATTACGAGTCCATGGACAAAACAGATCTCTTGGATGAGAAATGGTTCACAGGCGATCGCTTGACCGTAGCTGGCGAAGAGGTTTTTGCGCGTCTTAAGAACTACAAGGCAGATATTCAGGGTATTATAGGCTATGATACTGTCAATAATCAAGCATCAGATGCTAAATATATCAAGGCTTTGGAGGTTTTTGACAGAAGATTTGATTTGACAGATCAAGTCAATTCCCAATCAGGTAAGTCTTTACATTGGCTAGATTATAATTTTAAGGGCTTTCCTGCTATTGCTTCTTATGCGAAAATGTCTGCCATACAAAATGACGTTAAGGTAACCGAAACCAATCTATATAATTTATTCATTGGTAATACCTTGGATGAAGCCATTACTTTGAAAAATTATAACGCCATTGTGTTAGCGGACAAATCGGCCTTCTTTGCAGGAGAACAGTTCCAGGGGCGCGTGGTTTTAGGGAAATATGCCAACGTTACACCTAAGTCCTTGACTTTGGAAGGTCAGCCTTACGATCTTTCTGACGCCATTGACTCTACGGGAGCAGCCATGGTGAGCTTTAATGTAGGTAATGTTGGAGAGCATACTTTTGAGGGCGTGTTTACTTTTCTAGAAGATGGTAAAGATTTGGACATCCCCTTCGAGGCAAACTACGTGGTTGTACCTCGACCAAACTCAGCTTCTGTTTCGGCCGATAAAATGAATGTGGTCTATCGTGGGCTAGAAAATCCCATGACCATAGCTTTTCCTGGTGTGCCAGATAACAATACAGTGGCTTCTGCTCCAGGAATGCGTAAAATTGGTAATGGCAAATACGTGCTTAACCCAACCACTGGTAGTGATGTAACCGTCAATGTGACAGCAACACTAGATGATGGGTCTAAGGTGAACGACAAGCGCGTTTTCAGAATTAAAAATATTCCATCTCCGATAGGTAAAGTTGCTGGAAAAAAAGGAACTGTTGCTTTGAATAAAAGAGATGTTAGTACATCAAAAATCTTAGCAGATTTTGGAGATTTTGTTTATGACTTAGAAACAAGTGTCTATTCCTTTGAAGTGACAGTATCTGGGAAATCCCCAATTAGGGTAACTGGTAATCGATTGAATACAGAGGCTCAGAATGCTATTAATTCGGCTCCTAGAAACTCTATTGTCGTTATCGACAACATTCGAGTGCGCGCCAAAGGGGTTTCTGTTCAAATTCCAGAGGCAGCTCCAATAACTGTAAAATTGACAAACTAAATTTATCATGAAACAGCTCATTGCGATTTTCTTATTCACCGCTTTTCCGGCTGTATTTTTCGGTCAGGCTAATATTTTGAATGCCAAGTCTCCAAGTGAGATAGGGGTTACATCTCCTGAGCAAGATAAATTTGACAATAATAAGCCGCTCGAGTATGGATTTGTGGCCGATAAGGATATTCTTTTTTCAAAAACTGTATGGGAAATTATCGATGTTGATGAGCGCGTGAATTTTCCTTTGTTTTTTCCAGCAGACACCTCTTTGGTCGGCACAGAGCGCCGTCCTTTGATTCATTATTTACTAAGCAGTGTTTTATCAGGAGAGGTTGAGAATTATTATGTTGAGGATAACTTGAAAGATAAAATGACTCGTGAGCAGTTGGATCGAAGCTTGAAATATAAAAAGATCCGCAAGGGAGAAGGTGAAGGGATTGGTGAAGAACGCATTAGTATTGAGGCGGGAAATAAATACAATTTCTTACTCAATTATGGTGTAACCATTCCAAGCGAGTATCAGAATGTCGATCAAACTCAAATGAGCGATAAAGAATTAGGAGACTTCGATCAGGCCATGACTGAATTGATCTTTGAGAACAACCTCTTAAGAGAAGAGGAATACTCGGAAGAAATTTTTGACTATGCAGACATCGTAGAGTTTAGAATTAAAGGTGTTTGGTATTTCGATTCCAAATTGGGAGAGTTGAAGTACCGTCCTATTGCTATTGCACCAGTTGTTCAAACACCACGTTCAAAATCGGACCGTAAAGACAACCCTGCAGCCGAAGAAGCCTATGCTGCTTTGTTCTGGATTTTTTATCCCGATGTCAGAGATGTCTTATATAAGGCCGACGCTTTTAACGAAAAAAACACCTCAAGACCTATTTCGTTTGACGATTTAATCAATGCACATAGATTTGGCAGCTATATTTACAAAGAAGATAATGTCTATCAAGATCGTGAGATTGAAAAATATATTCCTAAAAACGCTCTGTTAAGACTATTAGAATCAGAAAGAATTAGAGACAAAATCAGAAACCTGGAGCACGACATGTGGTCCTGGTAATACCTTATTAATAGACTAACAGGCGCTTACAGTAATGTGAGCGCTTTTTTTATATGACTCTCTCAAATAGACATACCGAAGATTACTTAGTTATAGGTTTGGGTATTGCCGGTTTATTGTTTTGCGAACAACTGATCAAAAATGGCAACTCGTTTACTGTAATCGATGGCAGTTATCCCAGTGCTTCCAAAGTCGCTGGTGGACTGTTCAATCCAGTCGTTTTGAAACGCTTTCGGGCTGTTTGGAAAGCCCGAGAGGCATTGTCTGCTTTTGGCGCTTACAGTCGATTGGAAAAGCTGCTGGAGTTCAAATGTATCCATAGTGATCCGATATACCGCCGCTTGTCTAGCCCAAGTGAAAGAAACAAGTGGATTACTGCAGCTGACGAATCTGAATTGGAACCATTTTTATCAGAACAGTTCAAACCAAACACGCATCCTTATCTGAAGGCAGACTTTGGGTTTGGAGAAGTGCTCCAAGGAGGTCGTGTTGAAATAAAAGATGTGATTAGCGCCTTTAAGGATTATTTAATGGCTAAAAGTCACCTCGCTCCTATGGATCATTTTGACTATACCCAATTGACCGTTTCCTCTGAAGCTATAATATACAAAGGTAAAACCTATAAAAATCTTGTTTGCGCGGAGGGTATGGGCATTGCAAACAACCCATTTTTCAATCAATTACCTATACAGCCAAACAAGGGTGAGTACCTTAAAATCAAAACCCGCGATTTGAAATTGGAGGCTATTTATAAGTCGGATATTTTCTTGATTCCACTGGGTCAAGACGAGTATTTGGTGGGTGCTACTTATAACCGGTTTGGCCAAGATACAACTAACACCATAGAGGCGAGAAAGATATTGGAAGATAAGTTGAAGGCCTTGATAGCCTGTCCTTTTGAGATCGTCGGACAACAGGCAGGTTTAAGGCCAACTGTTCCCGATAGAAGACCCATTGTTGGTACGCACCCTCATTTCTCGCGAATTCATTTGATAAATGGACTGGGGTCTCGAGGAATTTTACACGGGCCCATGTTGGCTGAAATTTTATACAATTCAATTGAACATCAAAAGAATATTCCTGTTGAAATGTCCGTAGAACGTTATAACGCTCTATTCTAAGCCGATTATTTTTTCAATTCACTATTCGGATTGTAAGGGATAAAAATATTAATCCATATGTTTCTGGACCAACGCATTATCAATGGAAATAAGGCTACTAAAGTCGTCACGATAGCCAAGAAAGCAGCTTCTAAGCTAAGGTTGGCAAAGATAAAGGCAATGATAAAAACCGCAACTGCTATGGCCGTTCCGACGCCATAACTTGCATACATGGCGCCATAAAAAAAAGAAGGCTCTAACTTGTATTTGACTCCACAATGACTGCAGCGTTCGCGCATTTTCAAAGTGCTGCCCAATTTGTAGGCATTGGATTCGACATACATGGTTTCCTCCTGGCATTTTGGACACAGTCCTCTTAAAATACTATATAGTTTTTTCCCTTTTTTAAACATCTTGAATGTTCTATTTTCGTGGCACCGTAAAGGTAATCAAATCTAACGAGTCAAAACAGTATGCTCAACGCTCATCAAGTGTCTTTATCGTTTCAAGGAGCGTATCTCTTTGAGAATCTTTCTTTCAGAATTGGGAAGGGCGAACGCATCGGTTTGATTGGAAAAAATGGAGCGGGGAAATCGACATTGTTAAAAATTATATCTGGTCAATTGTCCCCAGACACAGGAGTTGTTGCTCTTGACAAGGGCATTACCATAGGGTTTTTAAGGCAGGATTTGGAGTTCGAAAAGGGACGAACGGTTAGAGAAGAAGCCAATTTGGCTTTTAAGGAAATCCTTGAATTAGAGTCTAGACTTACGGCAATCAACATTGAATTAACAGAGAGAACAGATTACGAGAGCGAGGCTTACACTGAATTGTTGGATCAACTGAGTGAGGTGCAAACGGCTTTTACTATGAAAGGGGGTTACCAATATCAAGGCTCAACGGAACGCGTGTTGAAAGGTTTGGGTTTCAAACAAACGGATTTCGATAAGCTTACCGAAACCTTTAGTGGTGGATGGCGCATGAGGGTAGAGTTGGCCAAGCTTTTGCTTCAAAACAACGATATTTTATTGCTCGATGAGCCTACCAACCACTTGGATATGGACTCAATCATTTGGCTGGAAAGTTATTTGCAGAACTACGTCGGTGCTGTGGTGGTGGTTTCTCACGACCGCTTGTTTCTAGATCATATTACCAACAGAACCATTGAGATACTATTAGGCCACATGTATGATTTTGCTAAGCCCTATTCACAATATATGGCCTTGCGTGAAATCCAGCGTGAACAACAATTAGCCCGTCAAAAAAATCAAGAAAAAGAAATTGCCCATACTGAAAAATTGATTGAAAAATTCAGAGCTAAGGCGTCCAAAGCGACCATGGCCCAGTCACTTATTAAAAAACTTGATCGCATGGATCGGGTAGAGGTTGAGGTTGACGATAATAGGGCGATGAGCCTGAGTTTCCCAGCTTCGATAAACCCTGGTAAGGTTGTTATTGAAGCCGAACAGATTTCTAAGAGTTATGGCTCTCTGAAAGTACTTTCAAGCATTGATATGCTCGTAGCGCGTCAGGATAAAATTGCCTTTGTAGGTCAAAATGGTCAAGGCAAATCTACATTGGCTAAAATTTTAGTGGGCGATTTGGATTTCGAAGGGCGCATGGCTTTGGGTCACAATGTTCAAATCGGTTATTTTGCTCAAAATCAATCGGACTATTTGGACGGCAGTTTGACTGTTTTGGAGACCATGATTAACGCAGCCAATGAGACCAATCGAAGTAAAGTAAGAGATATTTTAGGAGCCTTTTTATTTCGAGGCGAGGCTGTAGATAAGTACGTCAGAGTGTTGTCTGGGGGTGAGCGAAACCGATTGGCCTTGGCCAAGTTGCTATTGCAGCCCTTCAACGTATTGGTCATGGATGAGCCTACCAATCACCTGGATATGGTTTCTAAAGGGGTATTGAAATCGGCTTTAAGAAATTTTGAAGGCACCTTGATTTTAGTCTCCCACGACCGAGATTTTTTGATGGGATTAACGACTTCGGTCCATGAGTTTAAGGATCAGAAAGTGAAAATTCACCTGGGTGGGATTGAGAGTTATCTAGAGCAGCGCCAAATGGAGCAATTGCGGGAATTAGAGCTCAAGCAACCCGCCGCTGCAACAAAGTTGTCCAAAGAGAACAAATTGTCCTACGAGTCTCAAAAGCTCAAAAAATCCTTACTGAATAAACTCAGTAAAGTTGAGCGTGATATTGCCGATTTGGAAGCTCAGATTAAATCGGCTGATGTGGCTTTAGAGACCGATTACGATAAAACCGTTTCTGACGTTGCCTTCTTCGACCGATATCAAACCTTTAAGTCGGATCTTCAATTGAAAATGACCAAGTGGGAAAACATCCAAGAGGAGCTGGATGGCTTGGGCGGCCAAGAAAATGTTTAACAATTTCGATTATTATTGTTTGGTAATCACGATTTGAATCCGTCTATTAAAAGGTTCTTCGTTGCTTCCGGGGGCATACTCAAAAGCGGGTTTTGATGAGCCAAATCCTTTGGTTGTTATTCTGTTTTTATCTACACCCTGAGATACCAAGTAATTTTTGATGGCAGCAGCTCGGCTTTTTGATAAAGCGAGATTTTTGACCTCTGAACCTGTGCGGTCCGAATGCCCCTCAACTAAAATTTCGAGTGTTGTATTGAATTTTAACAGATTTGTCAAAGCATTTAGTTTATCAAAATACAAGTCGTCTATTGTCGAGCTATTGCTGTCGAACAGAACGTTTAAGTCAATGGAATAACCTTCGGTCAACGGCGACCTAAAGACGGTTCGTCCAATTAATGGGTCGGTATCACTGATCAATTTCATTTCCAAAGTGATTTCATTACCGAACATACATGGCGCAAATTCTAAGTCATAACTCACTAAAACATCCTCAAAGATATTATTGAATAGAATTTCGAATTCTTCGGGTTTATAAATGTGGTATAAATTCCCACCAGAATATTGGGCTATATCTTGGAGATAGGCGATATCCAAATAACTACCAAAGGCCACAGAAACAATATTGATATTGTTTTCGGTAGCCTCTTTAACGATGTCTTGCATGGGTATCTGTGTTAAATCGCTATTCGAATCACCATCGGTAAACAACACGATAAGTTTAAAGTCGTCTCTGTCTTGTTTTTTCAAATCAGTAATGGCTTGAATCAGAATGTCTTTAACGGCTGTTCCGCCACCAAAACCATCTAACCCATTGGTCGGAATCAATGCTTTTCGGATGTCATTTAGGTTGCTACCTTGAGCGATTAATGCGTTATCTTCCGAAAACTTATAAAGGTTATAAGTTGATGTTTTATCCTTAATGATATTGTTTTCTATGGCATTATAAATGGCCAGTTGTAGGTCGTTGGCACGACGCTTACCCATTGATCCACTGTGATCGAGCAAAAAGGAAAAATGACGCTTCTGACCTTCTTTTTTGATAAAATTAAACTTGTCAACATAGCACTCTGATCCATGTTCATCGATCAATTTGATGTATTCTATTTGATCGATTTTTAAGTCTTTGATGTATTTGTAATATTCATAATCCCCTAGCTGAAAAGAAAAGAATCCTTTTGATGGTGTAATGCGAGGATATAAGAGTTTGAGCGCCAGTTGGGTGTTTTCGCCAGAACTATTAACAAGGATATCGAACTCTTCTTGAGTCAGCAATTCAATAAGTTCCATGTCCGTATAATCATCGGGAACCTTATGCCTGAGCGCAAATAACTCTTTGATTTTGGAAATGAGCTTTTTCCCATAACTCCCCACATCATTGATAACTCTGTCGGTCTTAGTCGTGTTTACTGGTGTTGTGTCGGCTTGAGAGAATCCAGAGAGATACGCTGATAACAATGTGACAGTTAATAATGTTTTAATATTCCGTTGAAATGACATGGTTTTATAAATAATAAAACACAATGTACTTATAAAATGAATTTCATTCAAAAATTATGGCGTATCTTTTAGATACTGGGACTGCTTTTGCCAAATTTTTTTTGTTGGACAATGTGTTGGTGTTTTAAAACTTGAATTGCGGTTCTATATGTTCTTGTCGTAATCTTAAAGAATTTGTTTTAAATACAGGGATATAATTTGTATATTTGCCCTATATATCGCGGGATAGAGCAGTAGGTAGCTCGTCGGGCTCATAACCCGAAGGTCACAGGTTCGAGTCCTGTTCCCGCTACTACACAAGACGGATCGGTATTTCTACCGGTCCGTTTTTTATTTCCACTATCATCACCACCTGTAAATGAATGAATTAACCCAAATATTGGATTGAGGTTTGAGGTTCGATATGTTCTGTCTTCAGGGTCTATGACTATCCCCTCTGGAAATAGTAATTTTTGAACAGATAATTTAGTCTCATATTCTCCAGATACCCATATATTACTAAGGTTTTTACTGAATTCGATCAATTCAGAAACCTTTTTATCTAGGTTCGATATTTTTATTTTAAAATCTTCTAATTTTTCTTCAATTTCTATCAATTCAGTTGTTACAGCAACAATGAAACGATTGTATAATTCATTATCAATCTCTCCAAATGCGAATCGACTATCTAATGTCTCTTTTTTAGTTTGTAACTCCTTTAAACGTTTTTTAAGTATTGTTTGATCATCGTAGATCTTAAAACTCTGTTCATTAAGCGTTAGTTTCATTTGTTCCTTAAAAACATCCTCTAACTCCTCTTTTAACTTAAAATTCGTAAGTAGATTTTGAAATAGGTTGTGAATACCTTCTTGTTTCGATTTCTTAGATGAATTAGCGCTCAAATCCTTGGTTTTACATCCTGTATTCAAACACTTGTAGTAATCGTACTTACCTTTCGCTTCTTAAAAAATTAAATTAGTTTAAAATTTATTGCTTATTTTTATAGATGCGACAGAACCTGTTTAAGAAATCTTAATGAATTAATTTTAAATGAATCTAAAAATAGAAAAAATGAGAATCAAACAAATTTTAGTAGCGTTTTTATTTACAGTAGTAGTTATCAGTTGTGGTAATAATCAAAAGGCAAATACCGAAAAGGGAACTTTAAAGGAAACTAAAGTAGAATCCACAAAAAAGAAAAACAAAACCGAAGAGAAAACAAATGTTGTTGTGGATGCAAATGCTGTTGTCACCTACACCAGCCAAGATCTTTATGGGAATTATACGTCAAAATCGGATGTTCAATTAACTATTGAAAAGGACGGCTCTTTTACTTGGGCAGAATCATCGGGAAAGTGGAATTATTCGCTTGACAAAGGTGTTTTCGCTTTAACCTTTGAAGATGATTATGGAAATGTCATAAATGCAACCATAATCTTTAAAAATAAAGATGAATTTAGCCTTTTCACAGAGGCATATGGAGATGAAAGTTACACGAGAATTGAATAATTAATTTTAGAAACATCCAGGGATTGAAACCATTATTCCTTTAGAGGAAGACCGACAGTACATTCACCACTCTATTTTCGAAGAATTGGGAAAAGGAATTTTTACTGATGATACCAAATCCCAATATTTAAGCATCGTCCAAAAACTGGAAGCGGCGGGAGCTCAAGGCATTATAGCTGGATGTACCGAAATTCCCCTTTTGATAGGTCCGTCAGATATCGCCCTCCCCTATTTCGATACTACTGAAATTCATTGCATTTCTGCAATTGACTTTATTTTTGGCAATTGATATGACCCTTTATTTTTCAATTTAATTTTTATTAAACAAGTACCATGAACATCGAGGAAAAAGAAGGAATAGAAATTGATTTTTGGAAAAATTCTGAAACAGAGAACCCTACAACTTTTACTAATCAAAATTTTCTC
>Ga0222719_10000156_pt1 | contig 67734 bp, 59 predicted proteins | sample C33_34DmetaG_FD_165039 | JGI IMG/M metagenome (GOLD analysis project Ga0222719, IMG submission 165039) | Estuarine water microbial communities from San Francisco Bay, California, United States - C33_34D | ecosystem: Environmental > Aquatic > Marine > Unclassified | place: USA: California...
TCCTCTGACGGTTTGAGTCGTGGTACAGAAGTCCGTTCTACCGAAGCTCCCATTCAAATGCCAGTTGGGGACGATGTTTACGGCCGATTATTTAATGTGATTGGTGATGCTATCGATGGTATGGAAAATTTACCCAAAGCCGGCAAAGATGGACTGCCAATCCACCGTCAAGCACCCAAATTTGAAGATCTTTCTACCTCAACAGAGGTGTTATTTACTGGAATTAAAGTTATTGACCTGATTGAGCCTTATGCTAAAGGAGGTAAAATTGGCTTATTTGGCGGTGCCGGTGTTGGAAAAACAGTATTAATTCAGGAATTAATTAATAACATCGCCAAAGGCCACGGTGGACTTTCGGTTTTTGCTGGTGTTGGAGAACGTACCCGTGAAGGAAACGATTTATTAAGAGAAATGCTTGAGTCTGGGATCATCAAATATGGAGATGAATTCATGCATTCTATGGAAGAAGGTGGATGGGATTTGAAAAAGGTTGACAAAAAGGCTTTGAAAGAGTCCAAAGCAACCTTCGTTTTCGGTCAAATGAACGAGCCTCCTGGAGCACGTGCTCGTGTGGCCCTTTCAGGGCTTACCATTGCTGAGTATTTCCGCGATGGTGCAGGAGACGGTCAAGGAAAAGACGTTTTGTTCTTCGTTGACAATATCTTTAGATTTACACAAGCTGGTTCTGAAGTATCTGCACTTCTTGGACGTATGCCTTCAGCAGTAGGATATCAGCCAACCTTAGCCACTGAAATGGGTGTGATGCAAGAGCGCATTACTTCCACCAAAAAGGGATCCATCACGTCCGTTCAAGCAGTCTATGTTCCTGCGGATGATTTGACAGATCCAGCCCCTGCAACGACGTTTGCCCATTTGGATGCCACCACAGTATTGTCGCGTAAAATCGCCGAACTCGGGATTTACCCCGCTGTAGATCCTTTGGATTCTACTTCTCGAATTTTGACCGCAGATATTTTAGGAAAAGAACATTACGATTGTGCACAAAGAGTAAAAGAGCTTTTGCAGCGCTACAAAGAACTTCAAGACATCATTGCCATTTTGGGGATGGAGGAACTTTCCGAAGAAGACAAACTTGCTGTTTCTAGAGCCCGACGTGTTCAGCGTTTCTTATCTCAGCCCTTCCATGTTGCCGAACAGTTTACAGGCATTCCAGGAGTATTGGTTGACATTAAAGAAACCATCAAAGGCTTCAACATGATTATGGACGGTGAATTAGACCACCTTCCCGAAGCAGCCTTTAATCTGAAAGGGACTATCGAAGAAGCTATTGAAGCTGGAGAGAAAATGCTTGCTGAAGCCTAATCATAGCTTATGTATTTAGAAATTGTAACTCCTGAAGCCACCTTGTTTAGTGGAGAAGTGAATTCTGTAAGTGTCCCGGGACTTCACGGAAGTTTTGAACTCCTAAACAATCACGCGCCTATTGTTTCTCTCTTGCAAGAGGGTCATGTCATCCTGAGAGGGGTCCATTCAAAAGAAGACCTCTCGGACCTGCTCCAAAAACAGACCGAAGGACATTATGCTTTGAAAATTATCTCCGGAACTGTTGAATGTAATAATAACAGGGTTGTCGTTCTGGCGGATTAAGGTGCACTAGTTCTTGAAATCTTAGGCCACAATTTAAAAAGTAAGGCAGCTACGACGACACAAATAGCTGTCAATACACCTCCAGTTACAAGGTTTCCATATAGAAAGGAGCCTACTGCAAACATGGCCGAATAAATTCCCACACTTCCCAAAAGCATTGCCACAATACCAAAAGGCACAGACCAAGGAGTTTCATTGACTATATCGGCTTTATGCCGTTGTTTCCAACCAGGCCCGCCAGGTTGTGCAGTGGTATAAAAAGATTTCAATACAGATTCGGATTCAGGGCGTGTCAATAACATGGTTAACAACCAAATAATGGTGGTCATCAAAACAACAAAAGGATATTTCAGATAAGATTCGAATAGACCATCATTATCACCAAACAAAATCAGTCCAACTGGGGTCAAATTAATCAATAGGGATATCACTCCAGAAGCAAACATGGCGCTGATCTCACTCCAAGCGTTAATGCGCCACCAAAACCAACGGAGAATAAAAATTACCCCGGTACCCGCTCCGAACATCAAAATGATATCGAATAACTGCAAAGCATTTTGCAAGATCAAAGCTAAGAGTGCGCTGAGTATGAGTAGTACAACCGTTGCTGTTCGTCCCACCCTAACCAGTTGTTTTTCCGAGGCCGTTTTATTGAAATATTGCTTGTAGCAATCGTTTACCAAATAGGAGGCCCCCCAATTCAAATGAGTAGAAATGGTGGACATATAGGCCGCCGCTAATGAGGCTAACAGCAAGCCAAGTAAACCGCTAGGCAAAAAAGTCAACATGGCAGAATATGCGAGATCCTCTCCCAATTTATCGGGAGTAATCCCTGGAAATGCATTTTGAATACTCTGCAAATCAGGGAAAACTACTAGGGAGGCTAAGGCCACTAAAATCCAAGGCCAAGGTCTCAAAGCATAATGCGTAATATTAAAAAAGAAGGTAGCCCCGATAGCGTGTTTTTCATTCTTTGCTGCAAGCATTCGTTGGGCAATATATCCGCCACCACCTGGCTCTGCTCCGGGATACCATGCGCTCCACCATTGAACCGCTAGAGGTATGATTAAGAGGGTCACTAATAATTCCGTATTCGAAAAGTCAGGAAAAAAAGAGAGCTTATCAGCAACATTATCGTGTTGTATTAAATTTGAAAGCCCCCCAACCTGAGGCAAGTCTATTAAATACCAGGCTGCTGCAATTGATCCCCCCATTGCAACAAAAAAGAGTATGAAATCAGTGTAAACTACCCCTTTAAAACCGCCAAAAGTGCTAAATATAACAGTGACTGCTCCGCCTATTAAAACAGTTTGCCAAGGCGCCAGTCCAAGTATAATACTTCCAATTTTAATAGCCGCTAGAGTGACTGCTGCCATGGCCAAGACGTTGAAAAACAGCCCTAAATAAACCGCTCTAAAAATACGGAGAAAGCGCGCCGGCTTGCCGCCATAACGCAATTCATAAAACTCTATGTCAGTATTGACGTTGGATTTGCGCCACAGTCGTGCATAAATAAAAACCGTCAGTAAACCTGTAAGCAGAAAAGCCCACCAAACCCAATTACCGGAGACGCCATTTGTTCTGACAATATCGGTAACCAGATTAGGGGTATCCGTTGAGAAAGTTGTAGCCACCATTGAAACTCCGAGCAACCACCAGGGCATATTTCTACCCGATAAAAAATACGCACTAGAGCTCTCCCCCGAAGACTTGGAAACATAAAGTCCAACGAACAATATCAAGGCAAAAAAGGATACTATGAGGGCGATGTCAAGAAATTCGAGCTGAACCATTTAAATTTAGTTTTTATAAATATAGGAATTTGGACTTTAGTACAATCATAGTTCGATGAGGTTCTCATATTTTTCTACATTTGCACAAAGCACTTCACAATGAAATATCATCATTTTGCTATCCTCTTATTTAGTCTATATACCCATTCCCTTAAAGCCCAAACAACATTCAATGAGGCTTTAGATTCCATCTATCTTAGATCAAGTAGAATAGAGCTTCCTTTTTCTGAAAATTCAAAAACAGTGCAGGTCATTACAAGTCAACTGATAGAAAATAGCCCTGCGACTAATGTGGCCGATTTACTACAATTATTCGGGGGGATAGATGTCAGACGGCGTGGCGGCGGTGGTTCTCAGGCTGATATTTATATCCGTGGTGGCGGTTTTGACCAAGTACTTCTGCTCATTGATGGCATGAAGGTAGAAGATCCCCAAACTGGGCATCACACGCTTAATATGGCCTTGCCCATTGAAGTCATCGATCGAATCGAAATTGTTAAGGGCCCTGCAGCGCGTATTTTTGGTCAAAATGCATTCACGGGAGCTATTAATATTGTCACTAAAAAAGTGGTTAATAATTCCATTTCCGGTAAAATTGAAGCGGGATCATTTGGTCAGAAAAATTTGGCCTTAACCAGCCAAAGTAACTATAACAACAGCAATCATTTGCTTCATATCTCAAACAATATCTCTGATGGATATCGTTACAACACTGATTTTGACAATAAAAATTACTTTTTAAAAAGCCGTTTGCTCAAGGATAAAAACCCCATAGAAATCATTGCGAGCTTCATGGAACGCAAGTTTGGTGCCAATGGATTTTATGCTTCGCCAGCTTATCTAGAGCAATATGAAGAAACTCAAGCTAGTCTGTTTGGAGTTCAAAGTAGTTATGATGTTGGTGACTGGACCTTTAAACCTCGTTTATATTGGAAGCGCAACCAAGACCTTTATGTTTTTGTAAGAAACAATCCATCTCTATATAGAAATTTGCATATCTCTAACAAGATGGCCTTGGAATACAATGCCTCAAACCGCAACCATCTGGGCATTACAGGAATGGGTATTGAACTGGCTCGCCTCAACCTCTCTAGTAATAATTTAGGGCAACACAAACGCACTCAGATCAACGCTTTTATAGAACACCGATTTAACTTTTTGAAAAATCGTCTCGACCTTACTCCCGGTCTAGCGTTTAACTACTATTCCGACTTTAAATTTCATGTTTTTCCCGGTGTTGATGTAGGATATGCCATTGGTTCTAATTCTCGGATTTATGGCAACATTGGCTGGACTTATAGAATTCCAACCTATACCGATTTATATTATACCTCGCCAACAACTATTGGGAATACCAATTTGAATCCAGAAAGTGCTCTGGCCTATGAGGTAGGCTATCGCTATGACGGAAGTGTGTTCGATTTTTCTGCTGCCGCATTTAAGCGTAGTTCCGATGATTTAATCGACTATGTCAGAATGTCTGAAAACGATCCTTGGCAGTCTAAAAATCTTATTGGATTGGAAACTACAGGAATTGAGGCAGCCGCACTTTTGAGGTGGGGGCCAACGGGAAGAAATAATGCTTTGAGAGCCAACTACACTTATATTTCTGACGATGTTCAAATCATTCCCGAAATGTCGCAATACGCCATTAACTCTTTAAAACACCAAGTTATAATGTCTTGGGATTTCCAATTTGTTCAGGATATCAGTCAACAAATCACTTACAGGTATGTTGAACGGGGTGACGCGCAGCTTTATAGCGTTCTTGATGCTAAAATAATGGCTAGAATCAATAATATGACCGCCAGTATCACAGCAAATAATATACTTGGTGAGGTATATACTGAAACCAATTTGGTGCCTGCTCCGAAAGGAAATGTATTGTTAGGACTGAGTTATTTTATCGATTGATCCGACAAGTTTTTTAATTTTTCATAAATCCGCTCTGTCTCCCAACCTCTGTACACGAGAAAATCAAAAAACTTTTTCTTTTTAGTGGATTGGGCTGCTTTTGACAGTGAGACCCATTTTTTGTTAGCAAGAATTTCAAACGTAAGCTCATACTCTTGCTTGTCAATGGCTTCTAATGCTTTTTTTATGAGCGTCGCATGTATATTTCTGAGCTTCAATTCCCTTTGTATTCGAATTTTGCCGAATTGCTTCTGACTGAATTTCCCGCGAGCGTAAGAGAAGGCAAAACGTTCCTCATTGAGATAATTATCGGTAATCAAGCTCACCACAATTTGGTCAATTGCAGCTTCAATCATACCCATATCGCGAAGCTTTTGTACGACCTCTTTATGACATCGTTCTTGATAGGCACAGTAGTTTCTCAATTTTTGCAGTGCTTCCTCGACAGTATAAGTTGTGCTGTAACCCACCTAGAGGATGTATTGTATTGAAAGGACAGCGTTAATTCCAGGAGCCGCTATTCCCGATGAATAAGTCCTGTAACGTTGGTTGGTGAAATTCTCTAGGGCGGCAGTAAGTCCTAGTTCCTCGCTCAACTTATATTGTGTTCTAACATTGAACGTATGCCAAGCAGGAGAAAAGGGCTTGCCATTTTCATCTAAAGCATATAAAAAAGATTTATTAGCTTCAGTAGGATTCAAGTCCTCTGCGGAGATTTCGGCATTATACACGGCATAAAGCTCACAGGAAAAACGATTCTTATTCCACATAAGCTGAGTTCTTCCAAAAGCCGGTGGTGCATTACGTGCAGAATATTTTATTTCATCTGGTCCAGATTCCTCTCCTTTCATCATACTAAAAAGAGATCTGAGTTCGAGATGGTCAGTGATATCGTATTTCATACCTGCTTCGATTCCGTTGATCCAAGTCATTGCTAAATTTTGAATAGCTTGAACATTACTTAATACACCGTCATAGTAAATTTGACTATCCCCATCGAGAGTAAAATCTTCTCTAATTAATGCGTCGTCTAAGTAGGTTGAGTAAGCCGATAAATCAAAAACAACTCTAGCATTGAGATGCCAGACTAAACCAAGCTCAGCGCCATAAGAATACTCAGGAACCAAATAAGGATTGGGTACAATAACCGAACCTGGCTCGGAGTCAAACACTTTTCCCATATCATCAATGTTCGGAGCGCGGAAAGCGGTGGCCAAATTCCCTTTAAATTGCAATTTTTCCGAGCAATGGTAACTAAACCCAAGTGTCCCTGTCAAGGCCGCTGAATTATTGGTCGCATCTTTAAAAGGAAAATTATAATAGATATTGTTATCGGTAAAGTCAATCTTATTAATCACATAATTATACCGCAGACCCGATTTTACAGTCATTTTATTAAACGGTTTAAAAGTAGCATTAAGGTATCCTGCCATTGAAGTCCAAGAGGACCCATTAGGATATCGGCTTGAAACAAACCCCAAATCTCCCGTTTCTGTGTCTCTTTTTGATCCTGTTGAATACACCTTATTTCTGATGTATTCTAGGCCGTAATTCAATTTAACTTTAGAAGATAGTGCGCGCTCCAAATCAAGGTTAAACGACAAGGCTTGGACGTTTTCATTGCGAGTCCTTAAAACCGAGCTTTGAAATTTCCTGTCATTACGGCTTTCTTTAAAATCTTGATGTGCCAATGTAATCTTCAAATTATCAAAAAGATTAGAACTGCTACTAAAGGAGGTCACCTGTAGGTTTGTCATAAACCACTCTTGTGGACCATAGTACCACTGTGCAGAAACAGGGCTATTGTTTTCATAAAGAATTAATCGGTCGTATCTGGGATAATCAGAACTGGCCGTATAATGCATTCCCAAATCAAAATGTAGTCTGTCTTGAGCTCGGTAATGAATTTTTTGCATTAAATTCAATTGACTATACCCTGAAAATCTTTGGATTCTTGGATTATCGTTGGGTTGAATTTGATCCCCATTATTAGTGTTAACGACATATTCTGGTCTCAAATAATCATCAGGTCCGTGGCGCCCCATTTTCAAATCGTCAAAGTCAGTATAGCTGACACTGGTCAAGTAGCCCCATTTATTGGCCCCCAAAGAAGCTTCGGCATGCACAGCCTTTTCGTTTGATGCACTTGAATACCTGACAGCAACTTGACTGTTAAATTCCAATTTGTCGCTTAATGACAATTTTGGTTTTTTGGTGTAAAAATTCATGACACCTCCTATGGCATCACTTCCATAAATTACCGATCCAGGTCCTGCAATAATTTCTGTTTGCTGAATGGCAAAAGGGTCAATTGAAATGATATTTTGGATATTTCCACTTCTAAAAATAGCATTGTTCATGCGTACACCATCGACCGATAAAAACAACCTATTGGTAGCAAAACCTCGTATCATTGGGCTACCCCCTCCCAGTTGGCTTTTCTGAACAAAAACTTGTCCAGAGCTTTCAATTAGGTCTGCACTTGTTTGCGGGGTCTTAAAAACAATATCCGATGATTTGATAGAAACCACTTTTTGAGGCACTTCTAGCCGATTTTGTTCAAACTTGGAGGCAGACACAACTATGGCATCCAAGGCTTGTGCGGTGGACTTCAAGTACAACTCATGGCCTAGATCGCGTTTGTATATTTGTACTGTTTCATGCAACATATGCTGAATGGTGACCAAATCGGAGTCGCTGAATTTTTCCAATGAAACTATCCCTTTGAAATCTGAAATCACGGAAACAGATAGGTCCTGATTATATACGGCTGCGCCAATAACAGGTGACTGTGTGTCTTTGTCATACAAAGCCAAAGACTGTGCAAGAAAAATAGATGAATTTAAAACCGCAACTATCAAAAACAGATAATGCTTCATAATTAGTGAAATATTTGGTTCAAAATAGTGACTGACTTCGGTCTTCTAAAACCCGGAACGTGACTCTCAAAATAATCCAATATCAGTCGCAATAAAGCTTGTTTTCGCACATTTGAAAGTCTCCAACCGTTGTTAGTATCAAATTGCATGCCTAAAAGAGTTTTAAAGTCAGAAACTATAGGCCCTATTACTAATTTACCCCCCTGATTGACATCGGTAAAACGACCCGATTCTAAATCGAAATACTCGTTTTGGGGATTGTTGTGTTCAGGGGAACATCCTAAATAACGCATCAGTTTGGTTAAAATAAGCAAGTGAAAATAACCACAACGATCCTGATGATCGAACCAATTCAGAGCACTAGTAATCATTTCAAAAAGCTGTGGGTCTGGAGAGTCTTCATTCAAGAGGCTGCCCAAGACCTCGGAAAGAAAGAGCGCAACCGTTGCCTTTTCAACATGACTATGTACAGTTTCAAAATGACTTAAGATTTTCAAATCTCTAAGATATTGTAAGCTCCTACTTTCTTTGTGCTCTGCTTCAATAGCTAAAATTGAAAGTGGCTGGAAATAGGCAGCCCTAAATGGACCCTTTCGGCTTTTTAAAGCACCTCGAATCAAATAACTTCTTGCGCCATAGGATTCGGTAAAGCACTTTACAATCAGATCATTGTCTTTATATCTGATTTTGGATAGGACGATGGCTTGAGTAGAGATGAACATTTATCTGACAATAAGTAATTTAAGAACCTTCGTTTCAAAGCTGTCTAAATCAGAAAGCAAAATCAAATATACACCAGAAGCCACCTGGCGTCCGCTTAAATTTTTCCCATCCCAATAAGCAGTTCCTCCATCTATTTCCAAACTAAATCCACGAAATCTTTTATTTCTACTACTTTCGGCCTCTGCAACCAAATTTCCCTCTATATCAGTGATTTTGATGTTTACACTTTCCGATAATCCCGAAATTTTAATCTTTTCAATCTCCGTTTTAAATTCAGGCCTCACTGGATTGGGATATACGAAGGCGTTATCGAGTTGCTCTAAAGGCTGTGACCCCCCCGAAGAAAAAACTACAAGCCCTCGATCGGTGGCCAAATAAAGTCGTCCATTGTCTGCATCCAAACTAATATCATTGATATTATTTGAAGGCAGTGGCGAATTATCCTCGGTAAAATGATATATGGTGGTTTGACCATCTGATGTCACATAATAAACTCCCGATCCAATGGTTCCAATCCATTTATTATTACTGCCATCGACCTCTATATCGCTGATAAATTGTTCTTCAAACAGTTCTCTCGGGAGTCCATCCTCAACAAAAATGATTGGCTGTGTTGTAGGATTTGACGTGTCAAATACGCCAGCTGTATTGTAGATAACTCTTAGCCCCAATTGAGTGCCAGCCCACAAAATACCTTGCCGATCAACGGCTAGTGTAGTCACAAAATCATTAGGAAGATTCGATGATTCTCCATTGATTTTAATTAAAGCATTTCCGTTAGACTCGTTAAAGGCAATGATGCCAGAGCGGTATCCGCCAATGAATTTTGTGCCGTTTGGGCCAATGGCTATATCACTAAACCCAAACTCATCGACCACAGGATCATTAATAATGGAGGAAAAATCATAGCTCTGCCATTGATTGCCATTTGGATTATAAGATTTTAAGGGTCGGGCTATTCTCGATGAGACAGACCACAATAAGCCCTGTGAGTCAAAAGTCAAAGCCGATACCCGCAAGTCTTCAGGGTCTGAGGAATTTGATACGGACTCCAATCCGCTGTTATTAATTGAAAACCTCCGGGAAGGTTGGAAGTCTACTACTTCTAAAATGCCCTTCCCAAAAGAGCTGATGAATGTTTTGTCGCTATTATAGGGATCTGGCGCGATACTATTTAGGTTATATGCCCCTAGAACACTGTCAAATACAACATTATTCCAAAGTTCATTTTGTAAATAACTATAGCCAAAATACCGAAGTGGATCGGGATTAAAGGAAGATGAATAATCCCCATAACTGGCCCAAACCGTACCGTTATTAGCGGCAATTGAAAACACATCATTATCTTGAAGACCATTTGGCAAAATATTGACGTTTGTCTGAGAATCTCTTTGAAATACCCCTTGACCATTTGTGCCAACCAAAAGTCCATTTGAGGACACTGCGGTTGAAGATAAAGTATAATAGCTCTCTGCAATGAATGAATCAATCAAGTTAATGTTTTCATCATAGAAATCGGCACGCGAGGCTTGAGTTACAACAAGTTCGCTGTTCGAGGTGTGAAGATCGATAATAATTGTGGCTGTATTGAGTACTAGGTCAAGCGTATTGTTTTGGACAGCGAATAAGTTATTTAGATTTGCGGCAAACAAGCGGTTATTCGTGGTGCCCACACCACTAAAATTGCCTGTCGCGAGGGTATTCCAATTGTTGAAATCCACCAAGTCCAAGGACAGATCAGCCTGTTTCAAGCCATTGTTTTGTCCGCAAGCAGCAAATATATTATTCCCAAAAACAGTGGTTTGAATGACCGGGATTTGAGCTCCCTGTGAACCGATGAAAAAAGTGTCGCCGAATTCCATTTGATCCAAATCAAATTGAGAGATCCCATAATTGGTTGATACATATACTAGTCCATCATGTTCAAAAAAATCATTGATTCGCTTATTCAATGGTGGAATAGTCGGCTTATTGACAATGTCGTAAATTCGAAGTACATCAGTACTCTCCCCAAGGGTTACAACCTCGATAAGTCCATTGTCATAGCCCACGAGAACTAGATTGGTAGCATCACTTTGATAGAAAGCAGAAATGGTTTTCCCTGATAAGCCGTCAACGGTTGTTATGGTTTTTACTTCTCCAGAACTGAAGTCATATTGGAATAGAGCGTTTTCCGCAGCAGCAAAAAACGCATTAGACGAAGCATACAGATCAATGATTTTATGATAAGAAAAATGCCCACCCCACTGGTTCGTTTGACTGAACAGAACGGCTGGAAAAAGAAGTGACGATAAAAAGAAAAAGAAAAACCGCATGAGTTGCATAAAAGTATATAATACTAACGAAGGACACGCGGTTTTAATACATAAAGAATAGGGGTTGCAAACTTTACACCACTCCTTGCGCCATCATGGCGTCAGCAACTTTAACAAATCCTGCAATATTTGCCCCCTTGACATAATCTACAGAGCCGTCGGAATTTTTGCCATAGGCCACACAGGCCGAATGAATGTCATTCATAATATTCAGCAATTTCCCATCAACCTCTTCGGATGTCCAGTTTAGTCTAAGGCTATTTTGGCTCATTTCCAACCCAGATGTAGCCACGCCTCCTGCATTGGATGCTTTTCCTGGAGCAAAGAGCACTTTTGCTCCTTGAAACACTTCTACCGCCTCTGGGGTGGTTGGCATATTGGCACCCTCTGCAACTGCTAAAACCCCATTGGATACCAAAGTCTTAGCTTCATCTCCGTTCAATTCGTTTTGAGTAGCACAGGGCAAAGCAATATCACATTTGACGCTCCACGGTCGTTCGCCGGCATGGAATGACGCCTTTGGAAAGGCCTCCACATATTCGCTGATACGGCCTCTTTTGACGTTCTTCAAAGTTTTAACAAACTCTAATTTCTCTTGATCAAATCCATCGGCATCATAAACAAAGCCTGATGAGTCGGACATGGTTACAACCTTACCGCCTTCGTGAATCACCTTTTCGCAAGCAAATTGCGCGACATTTCCAGATCCAGAAATTACCACTGTTTTACCTTTTAAATCATGCCCTTGAGTTGCAAGCATATTTTTGGTAAAATATACAGCGCCATAGCCCGTAGCTTCTGGACGAATCAATGATCCTCCATATGACAACCCTTTGCCTGTAAGGACTCCAGTAAATTCGTTTCTAATGCGTTTGTATTGCCCGAACATATACCCTATTTCGCGTCCGCCAACACCAATGTCACCAGCAGGCACGTCTGTGTTTGGACCGATATGACGAGAAAGCTCAGTCATAAAAGACTGACAAAAACGCATCACTTCGTTGTCAGATTTTCCTTTAGGGTCAAAGTCTGACCCTCCTTTTCCTCCACCCATTGGCAAGGTGGTCAAAGCATTTTTAAAAACTTGCTCGAAGCCTAAAAATTTTAGAATACTCAAATTTACGCTAGGATGAAAGCGTAAACCACCCTTATAAGGTCCAATCGCTGAATTGAATTCCACACGATAACCCCGATTAACTTGTGTTTGCCCATTGTCATCGATCCATGGTACTCTAAAGATAATGGTGCGCTCTGGTTCAACCATTCGCTCAAGAAGCATTTTTCCTCCATACTGGGGGTTTTCTGCTATAAATGGCAAGACTGTTTCTGCAACCTCGTGCACGGCTTGCAGAAATTCAGGTTCATTTTGATTTCTTTGGGAAACGTAGGAAACAAATTCGTCAGTTGATCTTGACATAATTAATAATGTTAGGTTAGATAGGCTTACTCAATTTCCACACAAATATAAACTATCTTCAATTATAGCGATATAAATTATACTATTTTCAATATCACATAGACTCAAATTGTGATGTCATAATTTCAGCGCTAATTTTAACTAAGGGCTTGTTCCAAGTCGGCTAGTAAATCTTTGACATCTTCTATACCAACACTCAATCGAATCAAGCTATCTGTAACGCCACTTTTTTCTCTTTCTTCTCTTGGAATGCTGGCGTGAGTCATACTTGCTGGATGACCAGACAATGACTCAACACCACCCAAAGATTCCGCTAAGGTGAAAAGTTTTAGTTGCTCAACTACCTTGACTGCCGATTCTAAAGTCCCTGCTGCGGTAGTAAATGACATCATCCCACCGAAGTCTGACATTTGCTGCTTGGCAATGTCATGATTGGTGTGATTTGGTAAACCTGGATAAAATACCCGTCCCACCTTAGGATGAGCTGATAGGAATTGTGCCACAGCCCGAGCGTTTTCACAATGACGCTGGACTCTTACGTGAAGAGTCTTGATACCTCTCAACACAAAAAAGCAATCTTGAGGTCCTGCGACTGCACCACTCGCATTTTGAATAAAATACAATTGCTGCGCCAGTTCTTTGTCTTTAACCACTAAAGCGCCCATCACAACATCCGAGTGCCCTCCTAGATATTTGGTTGCAGAGTGCATGACAATATCAGCTCCTAAGTCCAAAGGTTGTTGCAAATAGGGCGTAGCAAAAGTGTTATCAACTGTCAATAAAATAGCATGCTTTTTAGCCATTAAAGCCAAGGCTTTAATGTCGATAATGTTGAGCATTGGATTGGTTGGGGTTTCAACCCAAATTAATTTGGTTTTAGCATTAATCAATGGTTCAATTGAGCGTGCGTCTTTCATGGAAACAAAATGAAATTTAACGCCAAACCTCTCGTATATTTTGGTAAACAAACGATACGAGCCTCCGTAAAGATCATTAGTCGCAATGACTTCATCCCCTGGACTGAGCAGTTTCATCACGGCATCTATTGCAGCCAAACCTGATCCAAAAGTAATGCCGTCTGTGCCGTTCTCTATACTCGCTAAGGACTGTTCCAGTGCGTGCCTAGTCGGGTTGTGAGTCCTCGAATACTCAAAACCTTGGTGCTTTCCTGGACTGGATTGAGCATAGGTTGAAGTTTGATAAATGGGCGGCATGACAGAGCCATAGGCAAGGTCTGGAGATTGTCCGCCATGAATGGTTTTGGTGTTAAATTTCACTTTGGTTTGGTTTATTTTGTTAAACAAATTTAACCTTATTTTTTGGGCAGAGGATTATTATATTTGAGTTGACTAAAAACAATCCCTATGCGTACCCTCTTTTTTTTAAAAACATGCAATACCTGTATTAGAATCCAAAAAGAATTGAATCTACCTGCGACTATTGAACTGAGAGAACTCAAATCGAAGCCTATCACCGCCCATGAGCTGGAAGCGCTGGTGACACGATCAGGATCCTATGAGTCTCTATTTAATCGGAGGTCAAAACTATACACAAGCATGGGCCTAAAGCATGAAGTATTACAGGAAAAAGATTATCGGCATTATATATTGGACCACTATTCATTTTTAAAAAGGCCCGTTCTGGTAATAGATGATAAAATTTATATTGGTAACAGCAAAAATGAAATAGAGGGGGCCTTAAATCATCTGAGTAAATTATAGATCAGCCCTAGCCTGAGTAAACCTTCACGGAATTGCTATCTTTGCAGGCAAAAGCAATATATATGTTAGCATCCATGACAGGATTTGGGAAATCATCATGTACCCTTCCAGAAAAAACCATTACCGTCGAGATGAAGGCTTTGAATAGCAAAAATTTCGACCTCAATATTCGGATGTCTTCCGCATATCGCGATCAAGAAATGGCCATGAGAAAACGACTGGCCGAAGAACTGCATCGTGGGAAGGTGGATGTTTTTATTCAAACAGAATCTAATCTTAGTCATACCAAGGACGTTATCAATGAACAGGTTGTTAGGGCTTATATGGCCCAGATGAAAGAAATTGCCGATGGCGATGACGTTAACCACCTCCAAATCGCCATGAGGCTGCCAGATGTATTGCAGTCGCGTAAAACAGAATTGGATCGAGAAGAGTTAGAGGCTGTTTGGCTCACCTTGGAAGCTGCATTAGTTGACCTTCAAAACTATCGCAACAATGAGGGAGCAGTATTGAAAGCCGATTTTGAAATGCGAATTGATACTATCTCGGGCCAATTGGAACAGGTAAAAGAAATGGAGCCGTCTCGAATGCAAAAAATCAACGATAGATTGAGAAAAAGTGTATCAGACTTGGCGGCCAATGTAGATGAAAATAGGTTCGAACACGAATTGATATTCTATCTGGAAAAGCTCGACATAACGGAAGAGGTTGTTCGGTTGAAAAATCACTTAAATTATTTTTTAGAAACCATCAATCTAGAGGAATCTAGCGGTAAAAAATTGGGTTTTATTTCTCAAGAAATGGGACGAGAAATCAACACAATTGGTTCCAAGGCCAATGATGCGGCCATGCAACAGTTGGTCGTTCAAATGAAGGACGAATTAGAAAAAATCAAAGAACAACTGCTTAACGTTTTATAATGAATCAAGGGAAATTGGTTGTCTTTTCGGCGCCCTCAGGATCGGGTAAAACCACTGTAGTGAGACATTTGCTTGCTAGCGACAATTTGCCGTTGGCCTTCTCTATATCGGCAACAACAAGGGCCCCTAGAGGAAACGAAGTCGATGGCAAAGACTACTATTTTTTAGCACCAAGTGATTTTAAATCCAAAATATCCCAGGGCCATTTTTTAGAGTGGGAAGAAGTTTATCCCGGTCAATTTTATGGCACACTTAAAAGTGAGGTGGACAGACTTTGGGCTCAAGGCAAGGCCGTTCTTTTCGATATAGATGTTATAGGAGGCCTAGCTATCAAACGTCAATTTCCATCGGAAACTCTAGCTGTATTTGTGCAGCCGCCAGATTTAGAGACCCTATACGACCGCCTGAGACGCCGAAAAACTGAGGATCAGGCAGCTCTGGCGCGACGTATAAAAAAGGCCCCTGAAGAAATGGCTCACGCCAGTTCTTTCGACGTGATTTTAATCAACGATCAATTGGAGCAGACCTTAGACAAGGCCACCCATTTAGTTAAAGACTTTTTAAACAATAATTCGTGAAAGTAGGACTGTTTTTTGGTTCTTTCAATCCCATCCATTTAGGCCACATGATCATTGCCAATCATATGGCCGAATATACCAATCTGGACGAAATTTGGCTTGTAGTTAGCCCCCAAAACCCATTCAAGGAAAAGTCGAGTTTGCTGCATCAAAATCATCGTTTAGAATTGATATATCGGGCTACCGAGGATTATGAAAAGATAAAACCTAGTGATATTGAGTTTAAGTTGTCACAACCCCATTACACCAGCCATACACTGGCTTATCTAGAGGAAAAATATTCGCAACACGAGTTTTCGCTCATTTTGGGCGCCGATAATTTGTCCACTTTACATAAATGGTATAATTCAGAACATTTGATTCAGAGGTATTCCTTTTATGTTTATCCCCGTATAGGACATGAAAACATGCCGAAAAACCTGTTATTTTCTCAAAGTGTTGAATTGGTGAACGCGCCGATCATTGGCATTTCGGCCTCACAAATTCGGAAGGCGATTTCAGAAGGGAAGTCGGTCAGAGCTTTGATTCCCGAAAAGGCGTGGCAATATCTAGATGAAATGAATTTTTATAGGTCTTAAGGGCTAGGTCTAAGGCCGATTTTTCTTACCTTTGACTATCAGATCCCCAATCTGCTGTTTATGATTGACGACCTCAAATTTGCTGTCCTGAGCGATTATTTAATAGTTTGTGGTGTCCAACAATTTTTGTGGCATTTTAGGGTTTTTTTAGAATTCTTTTAACAAAATACAAACTATGTTAACACAGGAAGATTTTTTCAAACATCAAACCCCTGAGGCTTTTCTTCAAATCGTAAAAAACAAAGTAGACCCTACGGTTTACAAATCTATTATGAAATCGTTGCAGTATGAAAAGGAGTTGCAGCTACTTCAAGCCGAGCTAGTAGATTTACAGCAATGGATTGCGCAGACCAAAAGACGTGTTTGTGTAATTTTTGAAGGCCCTGATGCCTCAGGAAAAGGAGGGGCCATTCGACGATTTTCGGAACATTTAAACCCCCGTTCAATGCGGGTGGTTGCATTAACCAAACCAACCGATATTGAAAAAGGGCAGTGGTATTTTAGACGATACATCAAGGAGCTTCCAGAGCCTGGTGAAATAGTGTTTTTCGATAGAAGCTGGTATAACAGAGCTGTGGTAGAGCCGGTAATGGGGTTTTGTGATAAGACACAATACGAACAATTTATGGTTCAGGTCCCTGAATTTGAGCATATGCTTTATGAAGATGGTGTTGACATCATCAAGTTTTGGTTTTCCATTTCGAAGGACAAACAAGCCAAGCGTTTCGATTCTCGTTTGCAAAATCCATTGAAGCAGTGGAAGTTTAGTGAGGTAGATAGAGAAGGTCAAAAGCTGTGGAAACAATATACCTACTATAAGGAGCAAATGCTAGGGAAAACCCACACTACCTTTTGTCCTTGGGTAATTGTCAAATCGAATGCCAAGGAACCTGCCCATCTAGAAAGTATCAGGCATGTATTATCTCGTTTCAATTATGACGGAAAGGGCAGTTCAGGAACCGATATTATGCCAGACCCAAATGTTGTACAACGCTATCATAGAATGGTAAAACAAATTGACAAATGATTCACTTATCAGACAAAAATATCAAAGCACTAAATTCAAAAAAGGGAATTAGACTCTTTTTACAGGAGGATATGAGGCCCATCAAAGCCCTTCGGGCGATTCAATATGAATCAAGAATAAAAAAGCTAAAGCAAGAACTGATCAAATTGCAGCATTGGGTGGTCAATGAACGTGAAAAAGTGGTGATTATCTGTGAAGGTCGCGATGCGGCAGGAAAGGGAGGTGCAATCCGTAGGATAACCGAACATCTCAATCCTCGGGAATTTAGAGTGGTAGCCCTGCCAAAACCCACCATCGAAGAAAAGGGTCAATGGTATTTTCAGCGGTATGTTAACCAATTACCACGGGAAGGTAAAATTGTACTTTTTGATCGCAGTTGGTATAATCGAGCTATTGTAGAGCCCGTCAATAAGTTTTGCACCACTGAGGAATACCATATATTTCTACATCAAGTCAACGAATTCGAGCGCATGATTATTGAATCTGGTATTCGATTGATTAAATTCTATTTTTCGATCTCCAAAAATGAGCAAATGAGTCGGTTTGAAGATATCCAAGGCAGCCCATTGAAAAAATGGAAATTTAGCAAGGTCGATCAAAAGGCCATTGAGCTTTGGGACTCCTATACTTCATATAAAGAGAAAATGTTTGAAAAAACAGATACCGCTCTTGCTCCGTGGGTGGTAATTGGTGCTAATCGAAAAATGAAGGCTAGAATAGAGGCTATCAAGCATATTCTGGCCGTAGTGCCTTACAAGTAATTCGATTTTATATCATTTGCAAAAAAAAAACCCTCCTGAAGGAGGGTATCATTGATCTTAAAGACATCTAGTAAAACGCCTATTTGTCGGATTTCTTTTGATCGTTGGCAATCATAGCTGGCTCAACCGAACTGTCGTGGGCAGCATGATATTCGTCTAGTAAATTCATAATAGAGTTGATCAAGTCTTTAGTCTCTAACAAGATGCTAAAGTAAAGTGTTGTATTCTTAGGGTTTGAAACCTCAGATCGGGTTCTATTGACTTGGCTTTTTATTTTCTCCTTAACCAGATCATAGACCTCTTTTTTCTCATTGAGTATTTTCCCTATTTCTTCAAACGAGCCTGACTCAAAAGCATTTTGGGTGTCCAAAAACAAGACTTCTAATTTGTCATAAATTTCTCTCAGTTCCTTAACTTGATTGAATTTGAGTTTTTTGTGATTGTTGTTCACATGCTTGTAAGATATCTTAGAAATCAGCTCAAGCGATTGGGTGATGTCTTGAAGATATCCTAATATATTGATATAAAATCCACTTGCCTCAACACTCGATTCGTCTAGATTTTTGATAAAAAAGAAGATGTTATCTCTCAAATCCTCGACCTCGTCTGTCAACTTAACCACCTGCTTCTTGGCCTTTTTAAGTGCCGAAAGCTTTTGAGTAGCCAATCCTCCAACCGCATTTTCATAAATTTGATTGGTTCGTTTGACAACATTGGCGATATTTTTTGCACTTTCAATAATAACTCCTTGCACAGAGCTGCTCTCGGCTTTTGTCAATCGATCTTCCTCAATGACATTGTTATATTTGACCTTATGAGAGACATAATTGTTGTAAAGTAAAATAGCTGTAATTATCAATAAAATTGGAATAACGATTTCTGGATTCCAATTGATTAAAAGAACAATGATTCCCGATGCAAAGAAAGCGCCGATTGCAGTTCCAAACCATCCGCCGATAACGTTGAGCACTCCTGCGACTCGATACACCGCGCTATCGCTGCCCCAGGCCCGGTCGGCCAAAGATGTTCCCATGGCTACCATAAAAGTAACATAGGTGGTCGATAAAGGTAATTTCATCGATGTGGCAATAGCAATCAAGACGCCGGCTACCATCAAGTTGACACAGGCGCGAATCATATCAAATGCAGGTGCTTCGAGGCTCTGATCTTTTGAAATAACAACGTCCGATGTTTTAAATCTGATATTTACTTTTTCCTTAAGATAATTTGGAATTAATGGGCTGAAATAGTTCGATAACTTAGTAATCCCTTTTACGATTCCTATGGATAGAAAATTAGGTTGAAACTTTTCATGTGTTTCTCCCTGTCGTGACAGGCTAATTTCAGTTTCTGCAACGGTTTTTGCCTTTTTTGACAACAGCAATGTGGCCACCATAATACCGCCTGAGATAAACAAAAGCAAAGGTTCGGCCGGTACTTTAGACTCTAAGACTTCCATTGAAAAGTCAGAGGCCCCAATTCCAGAAGACATCCAGGCTTCGTATGAGTGGTAAGCTGCCATAGGAACACCAATAAAGTTAACCAAATCGTTTCCCGAAAAGGCGAGTGCCAATCCGAATGTGCCCACAGCAATGACAAAAAGAAGCACTGTTCTCTTAAAGATTATTTCAAACAAATAAGAAAAAAGGAACCAAAATGCGAAAGCTCCAAAAACAATCATCTGCTCTTTCCCATCAATAGCCCCTTTCAAATCACTGTAGTAAGGCGTTCCTTTCAAGCCTTTAAGAAAGATGAAATAAGTGATAGCGGTTAAAGCAAAACCCCCAAAAGCCGGGCCAAAATATTTAATTGTTTTGGTGGTATTGAAAGAGAATAAAGCTCTTGAGACCCACTGAACGATAGCCCCGACAGAAAATGCAATGACTACTGACAGGAGAATACCAAAGATTATTTCCGTTGCTTTTTTAGTATTGATAAAACCCGAAATGTCAGCTAGTGTCAAGGTGTCTGATTGAGAAATTTTGATCAGAGACATCATCACAGCCGCTCCCAATAGGTTAAAAACAATAGAAACTGTAGTTGAGGTAGGTAAACCTAGGGTATTAAAAAAGTCCAATAATAAAATGTCTGTGATCATCACAGCCATAAAAATGAGCATAATTTCATCGAACATAAACTGTCCGGGCACAAAAATACCCTTCCGCGCTACTTCCATCATACCGCTTGAAAATACCGCGCCGATAAAAATTCCTAAGCTCGCTACTATCATTATAGTTCGCAGCGAAATAGCTTTAGAACCAATCGCTGAATTCAAAAAATTAACAGCATCGTTGCTTACACCAACTACAATATCTACTACAGCAAGAATTGTAATGGCGATTAGAATAAAGATATAAATATTGTCCATAGTTGTAAATTTTATCTCTGTGGTATAAAAACCTGTTTGTTTGGGAATGGTTAGGGTTAAAAGTGAATGTCGAATTGTAATCTATAGATGATATGATTATTGTCATCCGCAATATCTCTATAACTAATATCTGATTGAACTTTCAGTTTATGGCCTGCAACAAACTTTGAAACACCGAGGGTGTATTCTGTTTCACTGTTGTTTCCAAATATGTTTTCGTCCAATTTAATGTTAGTGTAACGTCCTGAGACTTCAATGTTGCTTTTAAACAAATATCCCGATTGGATATTTAAGCCTTTGCCAACTTGCACAATATCGCCTGTTAGGGTTCCGTCAGAGTTTTTGGCAAAAGGGTCGTCTGCATTTCTGTCGGCATATTCCGCCATCAAGGAAAAACCCTTATGTTTGTAAATGGCATCCACAAACAAGGTCGTGATATCTGTTTCATAATGGCCTGTATCATTGGTCATATAGCTCCCTTGATTACTTCTGTTTTTAACAGCATTGTTATTGTAATCAAATGAGAGTCCGATAGCTAATTTAGGCTTAGGCTCTCTTTTCAAATCAGAGGCACGGTAATCGCCACTGCCAGCAAAAGTACCTAGTGGAAGTAATTCTAAACGTCCAGTATATTGATGTCCCCCAATATTTCCTCTGGTAACATTTCTTCCCTCTCCTTGGGCAACAGAAAGAATTTCTCTTATTACGAAGCCATTGGAGACTTTAAAATGGTGTCTCAGCTGAATACCAAGATCACGATCAATGTTAAATCGACTGTTCAAGAGCGAGCGGTCGACCTGTTGCATATTTCCAGAGGAGATTACACGCTCTCTGTTGCCAGGCAATTTAGTTTGACCAAACCAAAGGGAAAAGTCCCCAGAAAAATTCCATTTAATTAAGGCGTCTAATATATAATTGGGAGCGTTGTGAGTATAATAAGAAGCTCCAGAAATATCCCTGTTTGACAATCCCAACTCAAGTTTGTATTGCAGTTTCGGAGAATAGGCAAATCCATCAAATTTCAAACGGGCTCTTCGCACTAAAAGATTAGATTCTGTCGAAGACTGGTCTTCCCAGTCGGTGCTACTCAAAAATTGCATCCGTGCCCCAATTTTCATGGTCCAAGTGCTGTCTTGCCCGAACAAATTGAACAGACCTTTCCCAAATTCTGGAACCTGATTTTCTTGAGCATTCAACACACCAACGGATAGAAATAATAGAATTAAAAATAAGTTTTTCAAAATGAATTAAAGTATTTAATTTGACTCGTAAAAGTCAAGTTTTAATGTTAACTGAATATTAAGCTTTATTAATTTTTGCTGTTGTTGTCCATGATAGCATCCAATTGCCCATAGAGAAGCTCAGCAACTGCAATTAGTTTGCGAATCATATCATGGACGTTGGTATTGTCATTAAAAAGCGAGGAGGCCATTTCGGCACTGATCTTATTTTTCCTAATGAGATTATCAATAGATTCATTACTGTGCCTGATGTTTTCCTTGGCCTCCATTTTAAGCACAGCTAATTTCTCGGCATACGCCATGGCCTGCTCTTCCGTTCCAAACAAATAAATCGTTCGTAAAACTTTGGTGACTTTTGCTCTAAAATTATCATACTCTTTAAGCAGATAAGGATTTTCTCCAGACAAGGATCGGCTTACATTTTTATTAATTGCTCGCGCATCGTTGAGAATTTCTACCATCTTGCGGTTGGCGATTTTAATTTCACTGACTGCACGATTTTGTTTTTTACTGAGATTTAAATCACTTTGAATGGCGGTTGCTTATCTAATTATTTCACCATAAATCAACTTCACTTTTTTATAGTAGAGTTCTGCTACGTCCACATTCATATCGTCGGTTGACTTTTTGATAATTTTTTTAATCTTTTGATCCGATTTGATATCGTCTTTATGAATATTCAAGGCATGGGACACTATTTCGAAAATGGTGTTATTAAATAAATCCTTTGATTCTAGCAGTAAAGATTAAATGGCAGAGGTTGGAAACTGCATGGCAGATGCGTTCAAATATTTGGGTTTATCAATATCGCTGGAGGATTTGTCTTTGATGATTCGAATTAACAACCATTCTAATTTGCCGATAAAAGGGATCATAACGACCACGCCTATCACATTGAAAAGGGAATGGAAAATGGCCAACTTGAGGGTGTAATCATCGGAGTCCAAATTCATTGATTCGGCAAGAACATTTACCACATTGGCTAAGGGGAAAATCAAAACCAATGCAAGGATTCCAGTCATCAGATTAAAAATAAAATGAGCTCCTGCCAATCGTTTCCCCGCAACGTTTGAAGCTAGAGCGCCAAAAATAGCCGTAATGGTGGTCCCTACATTGGCGCCTATGGCCAATGCCAGCGCATTTTCATATTCAATTTGCTGTGCCGCCAAGGCCTTTAAAATCAGGGCTAAAGTGGCACTACTCGACTGAAGAACAGTTGTTATTAATATCCCTAAACCAGCATATATTATGGCTCCCTGAAAACCTGTAACTGCAAATTCGGTTAAATCAATATAATCCTTAAATACATCGAAACCCTCCTTCATATAGTGAATTCCTAAAAAGAAAAAACCCAGCCCAGCCAACACATTTCCAATTCCTTTTAATGCGTTTGACTTTTGAAAAGAAAAGATCAAGCCAAAAATCAATACGGGAAGTGCAAGCGATGAGATTTTGATTTTTAATCCAAACGCTGCGACTAACCAGGCCGTAGCAGTGGTTCCAATGTTTGCTCCGAAAATAAGACCAAGACCCCCCGACAAACTGATTAAACCAGCACTAATAAATGAAATGGTAATTACTGACACCAGGGAACTCGATTGAAAAAAAGCGGTAACAACGGCACCTGTAGCGATACTTTTATACAATCTACTTGTAGCTCTTTTTAAAATGTTTTGCAACGGCCCTTTGGTAAAGGCCTTGAACCCATCTTCGAGCATGATCATTCCGAAAAGTAGAATAGCAACTCCAGCTAAAATCGTTTTGACATTGGGATTGAAAAACAAAACACAGCCTAGTATAGCTAAAAAAGTCAAAAAGAGAATTCGCTTTAACATATAAGCAGGTTTTTTATGGCATGGGATGCGCTGGAACGTCGCCAAACTAAACACGATTCCGTTAGCTATTGACCATTAGTCACCGTCAAAGTCAAAGTTTACTTAACGAACTGTTTCTTTAAAACCAAATGATGGTAGGATACTTGGTCTTTTGGAGACATCCTATCATTCAAATTTATGAAAAACATTTTAAATTCGGAGATCAAAACTGTTCTCTTTGAGAAAATCGTCAATCTGTAAAAACATTAGAGGCCACAATGCTTGTGGCCTCTAAACAACTAACTAACCAAGGACTCGTGCTTACCAACACGAAAACTTAAATTTACCCAAATGAAAAAACAACTAACTTACTTTTAGGGTTGATACATTGAAAACGGGACTATTTGAAGTACATTGTATGAGAACGTCCTAAAATATTGTTAAAAAATTGAAATCAAGGCAATTCCATATTTCTTGAGGTTGAAAATTATTTTGGTACTTTTATCCAAATAAATGAAAGACATGTCTCACGGCAAAACCTTTGGAGTACTTGGTGGCGGAAGTTGGGCTACTGCCCTTGTAAAAATTCTAACAACAAATGAATCTAAGGTTTACTGGAACCTTCGTAACGAGGCGGTTATTTCGCATCTGACAACCCATGGTCATAATCCTAACTACCTGAGTGATGTTTCCTTTGATCTATCCAAACTTGTAGTTACCAGCAAACCCGATGAAGTGATTTTGGCTTGTGATATTATTATTATTGCTATTCCTTCTGCCTTTGTTTACGACACCCTTTCGCAAATCACTTTGCCTTTGGATCAAAAAATTATGGTCTCAGCTGTAAAAGGAATAATCCCCCAATCAGGAAAGGTTCTTGGAGAACACCTTCATGAAAAATACCAAGTACCTTTTGATCAAATTGCTGTTATTGCCGGGCCATGCCATGCCGAAGAAGTGGCCCTTGAACGTTTGTCTTATTTGACAATTGCTTGTCAGAGTAGCACTAATGCCCGGTCGATTGCCGATGCGCTAAATACACATTTTATCAGAACACATATTAGTGATGATGCTATTGGAACCGAATACGCTGTGATGCTAAAAAACATCTATGCCATAGCTGCAGGTATTGCTCATGGATTGGGATACGGCGATAATTTCCAAAGCGTTTTGATTAGTAATGCCATCAGGGAAATGAAGCGTTATGTGAAAAAAATTCACAAACTCAAAAGAAATATTAATAACTCCTATTACCTCGGGGACCTCATGGTTACTTGTTATTCCACTTTTTCGAGAAACCGAATGTTTGGTAATATGATTGGCAAAGGGTATACGGTGAAATCCGCTATGATGGAAATGAACATGGTAGCAGAAGGCTATTATGCCGCAAAATCTGCTTTTGATATCAACGAAAAAAACACCAAGAAAACCAAAATCCCTATCATCAAGGCCGTTTATTCCATTTTATATCAAAACGCACCCCCTAAAATAACATTTCAAAAATTGTGTGAACAACTGAATTAAAAACAGATGATCATCAACAAACTACAACTCATTGATTTTAAGCCAGAATTGAGCGGGGCTTTCAAAACATTAAATCAATGGTGGATAGAGTCCTATTTTGTAATGGAAAAAGCTGATTATGAGCTCTTGGATCATCCTCAAGAAGCAATTATTGACAAAGGCGGTGTTATACTATTTGCCATGGCGGGCAAGCATCCAGTGGGTGTATGCGCCTTAATAAAGTCTAAAATTGCAACTTACGATTTTGAATTGGCTAAAATGGGTGTGCTTCCAGATTGGCATGGACGCGGGATTGGATTTTGTTTAGGAACAGCCTGTTTAAAACGTGCCAAAAGCCTAGGAGCTAAAACTGTTTTTTTAGAAAGCAATACAAAGCTGGAAGCGGCTATGCATTTATACCTCAAATTAGGCTTTGAAAAAATTGAGGCTTTTCCGACACCATACAACCGCTGTAACATCCAAATGTTAACTCACTTATAACCTAAAAGTTCAAATCTGCCATGAATACACACCCCAACAGTTATCCCATAGGTCCTTACAAAAGAATGGAGGATTTTTCAGATGAGAAACGACTAGGGTAATCAATTTGTCTGGAAATGAAGCTATATCTTGAATCTCCCCGACGCCAACGATATGGATCTCAGGGCATCGCTATACATCTTAGATGGTATTCATTATCGGTGGGCAAATCTGTTTCTTTCGGCAAGTGAACACGATTACAAAAAAATGGTTTTCCATCCCCAGTATCGGTTATAGTTCAGTTTAGAAGAACTGTTAAGCCAATATGCCTGGCATTGTAACCACCACTTAGCGCATATTGAACTAGCCATTAAGAGGAATTCGAATTAAAGTATGGATCTAAACTGAGACAAGAAGCGCACATCGTTTTCACTCAACAGCCGAATGTCATCAACTTGATGTAACAATAGAGCAATTCGATCTATCCCCATACCAAAAGCGAAGCCAGAATATTCTACCGGATCGATACCGCAGTTTTTGAGGACATTGGGATCTACCATGCCGCAACCCATTATTTCGAGCCAACCGGTTCCTTTAGTCATTTTATAATCGGTTTCCGTTTCTAGGCCCCAGTAAACATCAACTTCGGCACTGGGCTCTGTAAAGGGAAAATAGGAAGGTCTCAATCTGATTTTCGATTTGCCAAACATGGCTGTAGTGAAATATTGTAACGTTTGTTTCAAATCGGCAAAACTCACATCTTTATCGATATATAACCCTTCTACCTGATGAAAAAAGCAATGTGAGCGCGCTGAAATAGCTTCGTTTCGATATACCCGTCCTGGCGAAATGGTGCGAATTGGAGGTTGATTGTTTTCCATATATCTCACTTGAACGGAACTGGTGTGTGTCCGCAGCAAAACATCTGGATTAGTTTGAATAAAAAAAGTATCCTGCATATCTCGAGCTGGATGATGGCTAGGAAGATTCAAAGCTGTAAAATTGTGCCAATCATCCTCTATTTCTGGCCCTTCACTAATGTTGAAACCAATTCGAGAAAAGATCTCGATGATTTGATTTTTAACCAAACTGATAGGGTGCTGTGACCCCACCGCGAAAGGTGTTCCTGGCTTCGTTAAATCGTCTTTTGGCTCTTGACTTTGATGTCCTGAGGCCCATTGTTCTTTCAATTCTTGAACTCTGTTTTGGGCTGCTGATTTAAGCGCATTTATGGCCAATCCAGCTGCTTTTTTATCGGCATTGGGAACCTCTTTAAAGGCTGCAAAAAGATCATTTAAAATACCCTTCTTGCCTAAAAATCTAATTCTAAATGCTTCAAGAGATGCTGGAGAATCGGCATGAAAGCCTTTCACCTCTTGAATATAAGCATTGACCTGATCAATCATAGTTTAATTTATACGTTTACAAAAATAACGAATCTTTATTCGATGAAGCCCGATGATAAAAAATAGTTAACAATAGATTCCTTCATGAGTACACTCTGTTCGCCAGCCTTAAGGGGTGGTAATGGTTTTTCGACAGTATAATGGGGCCAGCCTTCCTCATCGACATAATCGAACTTATAATAACCATAGGGCTCTAATACTTTACAAATAGCAATATGCAGCAATTCGAGTTTTTGATCTTTCTTATAATTACGATGTATCTGACCCAATTCTTGAACCCCTATTAAAAACAAAATAGCATCGAGATCCATAGGTTCGCCATCACTAAATTGTGAAGACAATTTAGTCTGAATTTGCTCCCATTGATCTTTCAGAATTGGATCTCTTGACATAGGTGCAAAAATAGATGCTATATTTGTAGAAACCAACAGTGTGAATACAATTGATCTTATTATTAGTGCTGTCCTGATTTTAGGATCTGTTCGAGGATTTTTCAAAGGATTTTTTGTAGAAGTCACCAGTGTTCTAGGCCTATTCTTAGGGGTATACATCAGCATCTCCTTTAATTCCGAAGCCACTACGCTCATTGCAAAGATATATTCTGGAAATACAGATTACATAGAAGTTATTGCTTTTGCACTCACCTTCATTGCCGTTCTACTTGTTGTAAACGCTATTGGTAAAATACTGACCAAAATCGCAAATTTTTCAGCACTAGGCTTAGTCAATAAGTTAGCAGGCACTCTTTTTGGATTTCTCAAGTCTGGTTTAATATTGTGCGTGTTAACCATGATAGTATTGAAAATCAACACACATTTCACACTTATTTCTGAAGAAACTCTAGAAAACTCTGTGATGTTCTCTTATCTCGAACAAATGAGCATAATGCTTTGGAAAGGAATTGGAGACTACGAAGCTTTAATTCCCGGGGCGATATCCTAGTGGAATGATAGAGGGTAAGCTAGAGCAATTGAAAAGAAGACGTCTTGATCCACCCCGTTTTACCGTCCTCTAATTCTACTTTAGCCCATTCCGAATCATAATACTCCAAAACAAAAATTTTCAACCCTTCGTGAACATCAATAACCTTGTCGCTCAAGCTGTTTGGTTCAGTCGTTAAACTGTTTTGGCGGTCAAATATGATGGCTGGCTGATGGTTGTTGTCCAAATTGTTTTTATGAAAAGTTAGTGTCAAAGTAATGCCAAAGACAAATAATGAGGTAAAGGCTACAATAAAAGATAGTCGCTTTCTTGTAGATCTATCAAACCATATAAATAAAGAAAAACTCAGCACACAAATAATGAGTAAGGTAATGGAGGATATGGCCCACTGCTTGACAGTCAATCGATGAGTTACTGCCCTATTCAAATTATCCCAGAAGGATGGGGGCATCGGAGAAATATCATCTATAGTTCGATTGTTGGCATAATTCAAATTATTGATTACCTCCTTATCCATGGGTAACAATTGCTTGGCTTTTTCGTAGTAGTAAATACTCGAAGCAACAGCTTCTTGCTTGTAATAAGCATTAGCCATATTGAAATACAACTCTCCTGAATGTTGTCCTGAATCGACTATACTTTGATACACCTCAATCGCTTTTTGATAATCGCCTTGAAGGTAAAGGGCATTACCTTTATCGAATAGTTCATTCGATTGGGCAAAACAAGACAAACCAATAAACATCAATAAAAATACTATTCCCCTTTTCATAAGTCTATATCTTACTGAGTTCTACAATTAATATTCTGGCACGCCCATAGTCTTTTGTCATACTGTCCAATGCACTTGGGGTATAGCGAGCAAATTCACAAGATTGCAACAGACTATTGAGCTCCGCAATTGTAGATGTATTAAACTTTTTATCTGTTAGTATTTTCTGTATGCCATCTTTATTCAATGCGCTAATGGAAACTTTCAGTTTCGACTTGAGCACGTTATACAAGGCCCGTTCTAGAGCAGCATAAAACAATTTTGAGTCGCCCATAACGGATTTCGCCTCCTTCAAATAACGTTCCGCCTTTTTCCAATCAGCCTTACTCTTGGCGCCAATCAGGTCGGCACTGCGGGCATTTTTCATCTGTTTTAGCAATAAAACCAGAGGTAATATCAACAGCGGGACAAGTAGCCAAGTCCAAAAGGATTTTGAATTAAAAAACTTCTGTGTTAAAATCGGTTGAAGTGTTGTTTGATTTTTAAATCCCGAAAAGGCCCCAGTGTTTGATGTAGTCTTTGGTTTTGTCCTTAAATCTTCCGAAGCCGCATTGTTTACAGGACCATCTGTAACGTCAATGCTAATGGACTCACTAGAAATGGTTTGATAAGAATTAGTCTTGAGATTGAAGTAAGAAAAATTGACGTTCGGCAAAGGATATACGCCTCGAAAGGCCGGGACCACGGTATAATTTACGGTGACATCACCACTCATGCCCGATATATTTGTATTGATATTTTCTTTACGCTCTGGCTCATAGACCTCCAAAGAACTAGGGAGTTGAAATTCAGGCATTTTAAACAACTTCAAGTTACCCTTTCCAGCTACCTTGAGCTTCACTTGAAAGGCTTCTCCCGCTTTCAAAACCATCGGTGTAGCCGTCATTGAAAAATCGAATGACCCGACTGCTCCATTGAAATTTTCAGGCTTTCCAACCTCTGGCAAAGGTTTTACTCTAATGGTTCGTGATGGTGCTGTAATTGTTTTTCGAACGGTTTGCCTTAAAAACCCTCCGAACATATTTCGTCGCTGGGAGGGAACTTCTAAGCTAATATCTAAAGAAAGAGGCTCAATGGTCAATTCGCCTTCTTTTTGGGGATATAACACCGCCCTAGAAACCATCACATAATTGTAAGGCTGGTTCTTAAAAGTGCCTTGTTCTATTTCTAGTTTATTTATTGGAATAATTTGGCTCCAAAAATTATTGTATTTAGGTTGATCGAGGATATTGAGGCCCGACAAATAAACATCGTTTGAAACGTACAGTTTATACACGACCGAAACCGCCTCATTCAAGTATGGATTAGCGTTCGACAATTCGGCCACCAATTCTATATTCTGGTCAGCCACATATTCGGGGTCATTAGGGTCCTTGGGTTGATCTACTGCGGCTGTTACAGTAACTTTTACTGGTTGTGATTTATAGACTTTTCCATCAACTTCAATGGTTGCTTGATCGATATTAAATACCCCTTTACTTTTTGGTGATAAATAATAGCTGTAAGTTTTTGAATAGGAACTTCTGCCATTAATCCAAGAGTTGCTAATCGATTGGTTTGGACCTCCTACCAATAGAAATTGCTCAAAAGAAGGCGCAACAAAATTGTCTCCATCTTGGTTCATAATAAAATCCACCCTCAAACGTTCATTTATTCCTAACTGTGTTTTACTCACTTTTGTCTCAAAAGACACGCCGTCCTGAGCCAACACATCATGTGTCAGAATAAGAAACAAAAGGCAATATGTCAATAGTCTTACCAATCTTTACCCGTTTTAATGACTGCCCCTTTTTCCTTTTTAGCATTCATTTTTTCTTGAACTTTTTTCTCCTGATTGCTCATGGCTTCAAGTAAGCTTTTTATTTGTTGTTTGGACAACTGACTTGGTCTGGGCTGCAGCTTATTTTGATCGCCTTTCTTGTCATTCGGTTTGCCGTCTTTCTCTTGGTCCTTGCCGTCCTTTTCGTCTTGGTTTTTATCCTGCTGATCTTGATCTTTTTGGTCTTTCTTTTGGTCTTTGTCTTGCTGTTCTTTATCCTCGTTATTCTTATCTTTATCGTCTTCGCCGTCGTTTCCTCCTTGCTCTTTGGCGCATTCTTGGGCTATAGCCAAATTATATCTAGACTCGTCGTCGGTTGGGTCATTGCGCAAAGCATTTTTATATGCTTCCACAGCTTTCATGCAATCTTTTTGTTTCATTAAAGCATTCCCTAAATTGTGAAAAGCCAAATGGCGTTCTCTAGGAGTAGTAGCTCCTTGAGCGGCCTCAGAATGTCGTTGAAGCGCCTCGGGAAAGTAGCCGGAATTGTAATAGGCGTTCCCCAAATTATAGGGAGCCTGAGGCTTGGTTTCAGAAAGCGAAATAGCTCTACGATAGGACGCCTCGGCCTGAGAGAAGTTTTCGGATAGTTGCTTGTTTCCTTGATAAACCAAGTTGGTAACCCGTTGGTTTATCTTTATTGAATCTTGTGCTTTGCCCTCAGAAAGAGAGAGAAAAAGCAGTACAATAATATATATAGATCTAACCATTTTGGATGAGATTTGAGAATAATTGCATGAAATTAGTTCAAATTTTAATTTCAGTCTCATAAGTTTTCGTTAAAAAGATTTAATCTTTTTATCCATGCTGTCTTACGTTCGAGGAACAATACATCTAAGATCAAAAATAATATTCCTAACCCTAAAAACCATTGAAATTGATCTTTAAACTCGGCGAATTCTGTGGATTCAAACTCCTTTTTATCCATTTGACTCAAAATGTCTGTCACGCGTTCAACGACCTCATTTGTCGAATTTCCATCAATATAAAATCCGTTTGATGCCTCCGCAATTTCTTTTAAAGTAGATTCATTTCTTTTAGAGATGACCACTTCTCCATTTTGATCTTTTTTATAACTGATCATCACCCCGTTCTGTTTGATGGGTATGGGAACGCCTTGGTTTTCTCCAACGCCAATTGAAAAAATTCTAATGCCGAGATCGGCAAGGTTCTCGGCCATTTCCTGAGCCGATATTTCACCATGATCTTCACCATCTGAAACAATGAATAAGATTCTATTGGTTTGTGCCTCGTCGTTGTAATAGGTCTGAGCTAGTAATAAGGCTTGATCAATAGCTGTTCCTTGCGAACTCAACATATCTGTGGACAAGTTTTGGAGGAACATTTTTCCAACACCATAGTCAGTGGTAATGGGTAACTGAGGAAACGCTTTTCCTGCGTAGGCAATAATACCGATACGATCACTCACCAAATTATTGATAATTTGGGAGACCAGTTGCTTAGCCTTTTCCAGTCGATTTGGCGCTACATCTTCGGCAAGCATACTTTTTGACACATCTACAGCAAATACAATATCAACACCTTCTCTCTTAACGGTTTCGAGCTTCGTTCCAATTTTTGGGTTCACCAATGCAAGCACCAGAAATAGGATTGTCAGGCACCTTAGAATCAACTTCAGGGTCGACTTAAATGATGATCGATCAGGGCTTAAATAATCAAAAAGAGCAGCGTCTGCAAACTGGCGTTGGACTTTAGACCTCCAGATATGGACTAACAGTGTCCCCAGTACAAACGTTGGAAGAGCCAATAATGCCCAAAACCATATTTGTTCTTCAAATTGATACATCAGAACGCACTTTTAAAAAATGTTAAACGCAAAAACATTTCTAAAGCGAAAAGACTCAAGGCTAAAAGAACCAATGGCCTAAACAATTCTTCATACCGATAGTATTTAAATTCCTCAATTTCTGTCTTTTCCAATTGATTAATTTCATTGTAAATAGCCTCCAACTTGTCATTGTCTGTTGCCCTAAAATATTGACCTCCGGTTTTTTCAGCAATGGACTTTAGTAAGGTTTCGTCTATCTCTACTTGCATGCGGCGATACTGAAATTTCCCATCTGGAGAAATAGCGTATGGCGAAAGGGCTGTTCCATTGGTGCCAAGTCCAATGGTATAAACTTTAATGCCATATTCTATAGCCAATTCACTTGCAGTGGTGGGATCAATGAATCCTGCATTATTAACGCCATCGGTCAGCAATATGATGATCTTACTTTCTGCCTTGCTGTCTTTTAATCTATTTACGCCAGTGGCAAGCCCCATGCCAATGGCTGTACCCCCTTCTATTAGATTAGAGTAGCGGATGTCTTTCAACGTACTGAGAACAATTGACTTGTCAGAGGTTATCGGAGTTTTTGTATAACTTTCTCCTGCATATTCAACCAAGCCTATACGGTCATTGGGCCGGCGAGAAATGAAATCCGCCGCAACGCTTTTCAACGCCTCAAGTCTATTTGGGTTAAGGTCTTTGGCCAACATAGACGCCGAAACATCAATAGCCATCACGATATCTATTCCTCTGGTTGTTTTGGTTTTGGAGGACACATCTACAGACTGTGGACGAGCCATGGCTAAAATTAATAAACATAACGCCAATAGTCTTAAGACTAACATCAACTCATGTCCTCGTGATTGTCCTTTTCCAAAGCCTGCCGATCTGGAGATGGCAAGACTGGCCTTCCATTGTTTTCTCTGCCAAAAGAACCACAATCCTAACAACGGAATTACCGTCAATAGAATTAAGAAATACGGTGATGCGAGCTGAATGTTATTCATCTATTCGTCCTCTTTTTTTTCTTTTTTTAATAATTCAATCGATCCTACAATACTATCCGAAATCTGTTCGGCATATATATCATCTTCTGGCCAAACCATGATCAATTCCTGAAGCGTGGTTTTCCCAGAAATGAAGTAAAACAAATTGAATGCTACCTTTTCTCCTGTGTGCCATTCCGCTGTACCAAATACCTTGAAGCCTTCGGCACCATTTGGAGTTTTAAAAGGCAATCGCTTTTCAAAAATGTTCTTCACCTCCTGATTCTCCCAATCCACAAATTGAGAGTCGAGTTTTTTAAGAACATCAAGCTTAACTTGAGTCGTGTCAATCACATGAGTAGATTTTACTTCTACTAAAGGCAGTTCGTCAGAATCAAGCATAATAAATTCAGAAATCCTCTGGCCAGCCTCAACATTTTGATCGGATGGGTTCGAAATCCTTTGTAAAACTAATGGAGTTGTTATTGTAATTCCTGGGAATCCATATTCACTGGTTACCCAATCTGAAGTTTCCAATAAGCGCTTGTTTCTGTCGAATGTCACGGTATCCCAAGCGTACTTTGGACTCTTAACTAACATAAAAACAGCAAATGCCAGAAATGGCAGTGTAGCTAGGGCAAATAAAATCATTCTGCGTCTCCGCAGTTTTTTGAGTCGTTGTTGCTCTTGCTGGTAGGCTAAGTCTCTAGCCAATTCCTCCGCAGTGGGTTCTGGTATCCCGTCGTTGATTTGACTGATAGCCACATCGAAAGTTTGCCAGTCCATTCTTAATAGGTCTTTTTCTGGTAATGATTTGGCGAATTTTACCAAGTCACTCCGTTGGAGGACACGGGTAATATTGTCCAAAACGGTATCCGAAATGTTCAATTGACCGCCATCTCGAATCAATCTCAGACGTCCTATTAATTCTTCTGTGGTACTTTCCAAGGCATGATCGTATACCTTGCTCTCCAGAAATGATTTTAATACGAAGGTTAAGTGAGAGTAATACTTCTTAATGGTCTCTTGGTCATCGGCAGAAGCCTCGGCAATAGATAAGAGCGATTGTTTTGCTCTTTCAAAAGGCTCAAGTTGATCCATTGGGTCTTCGCGCGCTTTTCTCTGTTTCAAAAACACTAATGCTGCCCAGACAAAAACACCCAATAATGCCGTAAATAACAAATATAACAGCCATGTCCAATCGGAAGTTTTAGATACGTCAATTATGGGCTTGATGTCGTATAATCCCTGTTTTGTCGTATCGACTTGAACGGTGTTAACCTGAACTTTTAGGGAGTCTGAAAAATGTATTTCATCACCTATTTGAACGGGTTGTCTTGGAATGGTATAAACTCCTGAGTCAAATTGTGTTAAGCCATAGGTGGTGATCAATTCAACAATAGCCTGTTTACGCACAGTGTCTGTCTTTGACCTGCTAATCACCTCCAAAGGAGCAAAGGTTTGTCCTTCTGGAAATACCACCAGTTCCGAGGAATCAACCTGAACCGTCAAGGTGTACAAAAGTTTTTCACCTATTCGGATGCTAGTCGTATCCATTGAGGCTTTAACATGTTGTCCAAAAGAAAAACTACTTACCAAGAGGCAAGCCCATAAACTCCTTTGAAAAATTGTATTTATGGCTCTAATCTTCACCTATCTTCTTTGTTTAAAATAGCCCAATAACTTTTTGACATAATTATCTGTTACCGCACAATCAATGGTTCCGGCACCTGCTCTATTAAAAGTATCTTCAAAATAGTTGAGATGTTCAGTGTAAGACTCGCGATAAGCTGTTCTCACTTTTCTGCGGCTGGTATTGATAAATTTAACTTTATCGGTTTCTTGATCTAAAACAGGGACTAGGCCAAGATTGGGAATTTCGATTTCCTTGGGATCAAAAATTCTTATCCCAGTTAGGTCGTGTTTTTTGGCAGCAATTCTTACCGCAGTATCATAAGGTGAGCTCATAAAATCAGATAGCACAAAGACAATGGCTTTTTTTTTCAAAACACTTGATAAAAACTCAAGCGCAAGTTTGAAATCTGTGGCCTTGTGTTGGGGCTCAAACTCAATCAAATCTCTTATAATTCTCAACACGTGAGAGCGTCCTTTTTTTGGAGGAACAAATCGTTCGACTTGATCAGAAAACATCAGTAACCCAATTTTATCATTATTTTGGGTTGCCGAAAAAGCCAACGTAGCTGATAATTCTGTGATCAAATCTTTTTTTCTTTGCACAGTCGTTCCAAACAATGCTGATCCAGAAACATCCACCATCAACATCATGGTGAGTTCCCGCTCTTCTTCAAACACTTTGATGTGCGGCTCGTTAGTTCTGGCCGTTACGTTCCAGTCAATGTTGCGAACGTCATCTCCATATTGATACTGCCGAACTTCACTAAAAGTCATTCCGCGACCTTTGAATTTGGAATGGTATTCCCCGCCAAAAATATGATCAGACAGGCGTCTGGTCTTTATTTCAATGGTTCTTACTTTTTTGAGAAGTGATTTGGTATCCATAGATTCTAGACTTATGGAACAGCAATTTCATTCACAATGGCATTAATAATATCTTCTGAAGTCACATTTTCAGCTTCGGCTTCATAGGTCAGTCCAATTCTGTGACGCAAAACGTCCAAAACAACGGCCCTAACATCCTCAGGAATGACATAACCTCGACGTTTGATAAATGCGTAACAACGCGATGCACTGGCCAAATTTATGCTGCCTCGCGGCGAAGCTCCAAAAGAAATTAACGATTTGAGGTTTTCAAGATTATATTTTTCAGGATAACGGGTAGCAAAGACAATATCAAGAATATATCTCTCAATTTTCTCGTCCATATATACCATTTGAACGGCCTTTTGGGCAGTATCAATTTGTTTCAAACTAACCACCTTTTTTACTGGTTCGGCGCTGTTGCTCAGATTAGCTCTTATTATTTTTTGCTCTTCATCCATTTTAGGGTAGTCAATGACTGTTTTTAGCATAAATCTATCGACCTGAGCTTCTGGCAGCGGATATGTCCCTTCCTGTTCGACAGGGTTTTGAGTAGCCATAACCAAAAAAGGTGCTTGTAGCTTAAAGCTCTCATCGCCAATAGTAACTTGTTTTTCTTGCATGGCCTCAAGTAATGCCGATTGAACCTTAGCTGGTGCTCGATTGATCTCGTCAGCCAAAACAAAATTCGCAAAAACAGGCCCTTTTTTGATAGAGAAGTCGTTCTCCTTAATGTTGTAAATCAGTGTTCCCACTACATCTGCAGGAAGCAAATCTGGGGTAAACTGAATTCTACTAAAACTCCCCCCCATAGCCTGAGAAAGGGTGTTGATAGCCAATGTTTTAGCTAGCCCTGGCACCCCTTCCAGTAGGATGTGCCCTTTGCCAAGCAACCCTATTAAAAGCCGCTCAACCATGTGTTGTTGACCCACGATGACTTTACCCATCTCCAAGGTTAACAAGTCAATAAATGCGCTTTCTTTCTGAATGGTCTCATTCAAAGCATTAATGTCAATAGTCGTCTTTTCTTCCACAATTTTTTCTTTTTGAAATGCAACGCAAAGTGATAAAATTTTCCGCTTTTGGCTGTTAATAATTGGTTAAAAATTAAGTCTTTCTAACATGGCTACGTAATAACATTTTTTAATTTTATAACAAGTCCAATCGCCTGATAGAGCTTCATCATGATTAACAAACGTCTTTTGATTAAAAACTTATTGGCTCACAATGATGAGAATAGCTTTTATGACAAAAAACTTCAAATTGATATCAGTGAAAAAGAAGGAAAAGCCAAATTCTTAAAACATGTCTGCGCCCTATCAAACAGCAACCCCAAAAACAACTCTTATATTGTAATTGGTATTCAGGATGAAGATAATAAAATTATCGGTGTCGATTTTTTTGATGACAGTAAAATTCAAAATTTAATTAATGCCTATTTAGAAAACCCCCCTTCAGTTCAATATGAAAACATCTCATTTCCACATCTTCCCGATGACAAGGTAGTTGGGTTGGTCACCATAAGGTCAAGCAGCAGACTGACTTCCCTCAAGCGAAATATTTGGAAATACTATGGGGGATCTGTCTTCTTTAGAGACGGAAGCATGAGCATGCCTAAAGTTTTTGATATCCAAGTGGAAGATAAAAACTCCAGTATTGTTGCGGCTATTGAAGCTCACGCGCAAAACAATATCGAATATACCCTCGACGGCGTATTTGCGTTTATGGAAAAGCGGCGCGTTTATGACCCCAAATACTTAGTCTTTCAAGAATATTTTGTGATGTGCTGGGCAGGGCAGAAAAAAACGGTTAACGATAAGACCTTTTACTCCAGAGTTGATATTGCTCTGATCAATGAGCAGGTAAGATTGTTTTATTCCGACCTCGATGAGGTGTCTATTTCCTACAGTAAAGATTGGTTTAAAATTGTAGAATTTATCAATCTTGGCTTTCATAATAACAGTGCATATTACAAATTGGAAGAAACCATCATTCGATTTCAAAATAACGCCTCCTACCAAATCGAATCCCAGCTACTATTTGACCCACCGCAAATTGATCTCAAAGTATTACACCATATTTTTAATTCAAATAACCTGATCATTGATAAATTAGCCCGACAACAACCACTCTCCGATCGAGAAAACAAAGACCTTCTCAATTTACCCATTTCCTATTTGATGTGTCATTTCAACGGTTTTGAGGATGCTTTAAATCGGCTGAAAGACGCCAGACTTTTAATCAGGACGCACAGCAAAACAATGCATCAAATCTATAACGAGAGCATGAGAATTCTTCGAAAAGTAAAATACAATTAACAGTAAATTATAAATCGAATTTGATGCCTTGGGCCAGTGGCAAATCTGCCGTATAATTAATGGTATTAGTTTGTCGGCGCATATAAACTTTCCACGCATCACTTCCCGATTCGCGCCCTCCGCCAGTATCCTTTTCACCACCAAAAGCCCCTCCAATTTCAGCTCCAGAGGTTCCAATATTGACGTTCGCAATCCCACAATCACTCCCTGCTTGAGACAGAAACAATTCAGCTTCCCGTAAGTTATTGGTCATAATAGCTGATGACAGTCCTTGAGCAACACCATTTTGAAGGGCTATGGCATTATCAGCTGTCCCAGTGTACTTGATCAAATAAAGCACAGGGGCAAAGGTTTCGTGCTGAACAATTTGAAAATCATTCTCTGCCTCGGCAATAGCTGGTTTTACATAACAGCCACTTTCATAGCCCTCGCCTTGAAGTACACCGCCCTGGACCACTAGTCGGCCACCTTGCTCGACAACGGCTTTCAACGCTGCTTGGTACATTTGAACAGCATCCTTATCAATGAGCGGCCCAACGTGGTTACTCTCATCTAAAGGGTTGCCAATTCTAAGTTGACCATAGGCTTTAACCAAAGCATCCTTAACTTGGTCATACATACTTTCATGAATGATCAAACGTCGGGTTGAAGTACAACGCTGTCCTGCAGTTCCAACAGCTCCAAAGACAGCTCCTATAACCGTCATTTTAATGTCAGCATCAGGAGTTACTATAATGGCGTTATTCCCTCCCAATTCTAAGAGTGATTTGCCAAGTCGTTTCGCAACAGCTTGAGCCACTAGACGCCCCATCCGTGTACTTCCTGTAGCAGAAACTAAAGGCACTCGTTTGTCGTTTGACAGCATTTCGCCAATGGTATAATCGCCATTTACCAAACAGGAAATCCCTTCAGGAAGATTATTTTCTCTTAAAATATCTGCAATAATCATTTGACAGGCCACGCCACATAGAGGTGCTTTTTCGCTTGGTTTCCAGACACAAACATCCCCACAAACCCATGCTAAGGCTGTATTCCAAGCCCAAACAGCCACTGGAAAATTGAACGCTGAAATGATCCCTACAACACCCAAAGGATGATATTGCTCATACATTCTGTGTCCTGGACGCTCACTGTGCATGGTCAACCCATGTAATTGTCGTGACAAGCCAACAGCAAAATCGCAAATGTCTATCATTTCTTGAACCTCTCCGAGACCTTCTTGTAGTGATTTTCCCATTTCATAGGACACAAGTTGTCCTAAGGGTAATTTCAACGCTCTGAGTTTATTGCCAAATTGGCGTACAATTTCACCGCGCTGAGGTGCTGGCATTAGTCTCCAAACAGGAAAAGCTTGTGTAGCAGCAAGCATCGCTTTTTCGTAATCTGCCGGACTAGCTCCAGAAACAGAGGCAATCCTTTTTCCATCCACAGGTGAATAACTGTCGAATGAACCGCCTGTTGAAAACCAGTTTTGTCCTGTAGAACACCCGGCATTTTGATCTTTAAGCTGCAGCTGACTTAGCATACTTGCAATATTCAAAGAAGAAATTGACATTTTTTATGTTTTTATATTGAGTGCGAAACTAAATAAAAATGGGCAAATGAGGTAGAATTACCAGAATTTAAATGGGTTTTTAACCAATTGAGAGTTGTAATATTTAATCCTACCTGTTACTTCATTTCCAAGCCAATCAGGACGGTCAAAGCTATCGGATTCCCGTGTCAATTCGACCTCAGCGATAATCAATCCTTCATTTAGACCTTTAAATTCATCGACTTCAAACAATAGATCTCCAACCGGGATCTCATATCTAACTTTTTCCAATAGTGGCTGTTCGCAAAGCAGCAGTAGATCTTTGGCCTCATCAATAGCAATGTCCTTCTCCCACTCAAATCTAGACATCCCCGAATCGGAAGACAATCCTTTGATAGTGATATAACCACATGTATCATTGATTCTGACTCTAACGGTGCGCTCGGGATGGGTGCTTAGAAAGCCTTGAACAATATTAAAATGACGGGTAGCATTACGTTTAAAATCATCTGAAGCAACCAAAAATTTACGTTCAATTTCCAACATAATAATAATTCATCGGGCCCTTCCCGCTAATTTCATAATTTCTCCTGTAATTTCAGAAACTCGAAGGGTATTGACCATGCCTTTTTCTTTGATGGGCATAGCAGCCAAACTTATTAGCATATCGCCTTCATCGAGATATCCTGCCTTACAAGCCAACAAATTCAAATCATCAACCGTTTCATCGGTGCTGACAAATTTCTCATAGAAGAAGACTTCAACGCCCCAAAGTAAGCTCAATCTATTCAGGATGCGTCGGTTGGACGAAAAGACCAAAATATGAGCATGCGGTCGCCAAGCAGAAATTTGAAAAGCCGTGTAGCCACTGTTAGTTAAGGTTGATATGGCCTTGGCATCTATTTCGTTGGCCATTGTTGCCGCATGATAACAAACGGACTTAGTGATGTAGCGGTTGGTTCTAATTTGAGGTGCAAGTTGAGGCACCTGAATTAAATCCGAATGTTCGACACTTTTCAAAATTTCACTCATCTTTTGGATAACCTGAACAGGATATTGCCCAACGGAGGTTTCTCCTGACAACATTACCGCATCAGCACCATCCATAACAGAATTGGCAACATCATTTACCTCTGCTCTGGTTGGTGTCAGACTATCTATCATGGTCTCCATCATTTGCGTAGCAATGATAACGGGAATTCTTGCTCTTTTGGCACGATGCACCAATTGCTTTTGAATTAACGGAACCTCGGCGGCAGGCATCTCTACGCCCAAATCTCCACGTGCTACCATCATTCCATCGCAATGAGCCACAATTTTATCAATGTTTACAATAGCTTCGGGCTTTTCAATTTTCGCAATAATGGGAATCTTAATCGCTGATTTTGCTTTAATAATGGCCTGTAATTCCTTTAAATCATCTTCATTTCTAACAAAAGACAAAGCAATCCAATCGACCTGTTGTTTAATAGCAAAATCGGCGTCTTTAAGGTCCTTAGGGGTCAATGCAGGAAGTGAGATTTTCGTATTGGGCAAGTTCACGCCTTTATTGGATTTGAGCGGCCCTCCTTGAACAACTTTAGCATCAACTTTGGCCGTTCCATCGGTAGACTCAACTTCAAATATCAACTTACCATCATCTAGCAAAATGCGCTCTCCCGGCTTTACATCCGAAGGAAATTGAGGGTAATTCATGTATGCTTTTTCGTGATTCCCAACAAAACGCTCTCCAGTATAAAAAGAAATTCTATCTCCTGCTTTAACCACAATACCGTCTTCCATCACGCCGACCCGAAGTTTAGGCCCTTGCAAGTCAGCCAGAATTGCCGTATGATAGTCAAACTCTGAATTTAAGTCGCGAATAATTTTAATGCGCTCCTCAACATCTTGGTAATCGGCATGAGAGAAATTAATTCGAAAAACATTCACCCCTGCATCTATCATGGCTTTAATGGTTTCCTTACTACTCGATGCAGGTCCAAGAGTTGCTACTATTTTTGTTTTTTTACGATGCTGAGTCATTAACTAAAAATTAAATTTATTTTACTTTTAATAGGTTTACTTTCAACCGTATAGGCAGTTAGGACTTGGGGTAAGTCATGTAATTGAGTTACTAATTGGGGCACATCTATAACCGATCCTTCTTCCTCAATTGCTAAAAAATAATTCACCTTTTCAACATCTGGAATCAAATATATCAATTGTGTAACAGGAGTTTGGTTATCAAATAAACTGCCCGAGTCCTCTATAAAAGCGTCCATTTGAAAACGATTCGCGACCAAATTCCATGTGCAAAATTGTTTTTCATCATGCCAAATAAACCAGCTAAATGAGGCTGGAGAATCATTAAAACACAGGTCGTGATCTGTTCTCGATAGATTTAATCCTAAAGCTTTATTAATGGCGTAACAGAGTCTAAAATCCTCTATATCTGTGTGAATAGCAATAATTTGATTATTCACTTGACCTAAATCATCGTCGAGGATAGAATGTTTTATCATGCCTTAAAATACTGCCGCTAAGATAGATTATTCCTTCGTACTAGGGCAAAAAGGAAGCCAGATAGTTCTATGTTATAACGCTCTAGTTTTAGGCGCACTAACTATGAATTGATTTCCTTTTGAAGGGAATAATAAGCTCTTCTAGCTGATTTCTCCTCTGCTTTCTTTTTTGAAGTATCACGTGCTTTGGCTACGAGTTTACCGTTCAAAAAGAGTTTTGCAGTAAAATGCCTGACAACTTCCTTCCCAGAATCATGCTCAGAAACGAACTCAAATCGAATTCTATTTTTTTGACACCATTCAACAAGAAGCCCTTTGTAGCTCAATATTTTAGACTCCAATTTTGAGATATTAACATGAGGTTTAATGACCCGTCTAAAAATAAATTCTTCACAGATTTGGTAACCTTTGTCGAGATAAATTGCACCCACTAAGGCTTCAAATAAATTACCGTGAACATTCTCGCCAAATTGATTGTCTGGATCCTCTAAATTGAGAAATTGCTTTAATTTGAGCTCTTTTCCCAATTCATTGAGATGTGCTCTACTGACAATTTTTGACCGCATCTCTGTCAAATAACCTTCATTGCCGCTGGGCACTTCGTGATATAAAAAATTGGCGATTATCATGCTTAACACCGCATCTCCTAAAAATTCTAATCGTTCATAATTTTGAGGATGGCCCTCAGCATTGGTCCTATGCTCTGATTTGTGCAAAAAGGCGAGCTCATAGTATAGCGGTGTGCCGATTTTAAAGCCAAGAATATCATTGAGCTCTGGAGCAACAGTAGAACTAGATAAGGATTTTGAGCGCTTGAATATATTTTTCAGTCCGCCCATAGAGTTATTCGAATTTTTTGAAAACAACACAAGCGTTATGCCCTCCAAAGCCAAAAGTATTACTCATAGCAATGTTAACTTCTCTTTTTTGAGCCTTATTGAGGGTTAAATTCAACTCAGGATTAATGTTGTCATCTTGAGTGCTATGATTAATTGTTGGGGGCACAATACCTTTAGTTATTGAAAAAACTGAAGCTATAGCCTCTATCGCTCCCGCAGCTCCCAATAGATGTCCTGTCATGGACTTGGTAGAATTGATATTAATATTTTTAGCGTGATCTCCGAACACATCCGAGATAGCTTTGAGTTCTGCAACATCACCAAGGGGAGTAGATGTCCCGTGAGTATTGATGGCATCAACATCATGCGCATCAATTTTTGCGTCGCGAAGACTGTTTTCCATTACCGCCTTTACTCCGATTCCTTCAGGATGCGGTGCTGTCATATGATAGGCGTCTGATGACAACCCTCCTCCAATAAGTTCGGCATAAATGTGTGCTCCTCGTTTTACGGCATGATCGTATGACTCCAACACGATGGCACCAGCACCTTCTCCAAGTACAAAGCCGTCTCGATTGGCATCAAATGGTCTTGAGGCTGTTTTGGGATCATCATTTCTGACTGATAAAGCATGCATGGCGTTGAAGCCTCCAATACCAGCAATGGTAACTGCAGCCTCGCTACCCCCTGTTACGATAACGTCACAATAGCCCAATTTGATGTAATTCATGGCATCAATCATGGCATTGGCTGCTGAGGCACAAGCCGAAACAGTAGTATAATTGGGCCCCATAAAGCCATATTTCATAGATATATTAGCTGGCGCAATGTCAGCAATCATCTTGGGAATGAAAAATGGGTTGAATCTTGGTGACCCATCACCAAGAGCGAAATTGATAGCCTCATTTTGAAAAGTTTCCAAACCTCCTATTCCAGCACCCCAAATGATTCCAACTCTCAATTTATCCAGTTTGTCTAAATTAAAATTGGCGTCCGAGATGGCTTCATCGGAAGCTACCATGGCGTATTGCGCAAAGCGGTCCATCTTACGGGCAGCCTTTCGATCCATGAAATTTTCTGGATCAAAATTCTTCAACTCGCAAGCGAAATTTGTTTTGAACTTTTCCGAGTCAAAATAGGTAATAGGAGCGGCTCCGCTAACACCAGCTACAAGAGCGTTCCAATAAGCATCTTTATTGTTACCTATTGGCGTTAGCGCGCCCATTCCTGTTACGACAACGCGATTTAAGTCCATTAATTATGGGTGTAACTTATGCCTTTTCGATATAAGCAATAGCTTGACCAACGGTCGCGATATTTTCTGCTTGATCATCAGGAATTTGAATATCAAATTCTTTTTCGAATTCCATAATCAGTTCAACAGTATCCAAAGAATCTGCTCCTAAATCGTTGGTGAAGCTTGCCTCAGCTACAACTTCATTTTCATCAACTCCTAATTTGTCAACGATAATCGCTTTTACTCTTGATGCAATGTCTGACATAATGTTTAGTTTTACGGTTTAATTAAGCGACAAAAATAGAAAAACTTTATTTGATAGTGGTTTTTAATGTTTAAAATAACATCTAATCAAAATTCCCTTCAAATTATGCCAATGCTAATAACGTCTCAAACTAATTTCTACAATAACTCTTTTAAGTTCATTAAATTGAGAAAATGAAGTCAATTTGCACTAATTTAGAGATTAAAAAAATTGTGGTTTTTGCCTCTGGAAGTGGCTCAAATGCAGAAAATATCATACGATATTTTAGCAAGAGTAACCATACGGAGATTTCGGCAGTCTTTACCAACAATTCGAACGCAGGAGTAATTGAGCGATGTGAGCGACTAAAAATTGCCTGTTCCGTACTCTCCAAAGAAACATGTTTAAACGGCGCTTTACTCCGGGCCGAACTTGATAAAATTCAGCCCAATTTAGTTGTTCTTGCCGGCTATTTGTTGAAGATTCCTTCGGAAGTCATTCAATTGTACAATATAATTAACATCCACCCCGCCTTATTGCCTAAGTACGGCGGCAAGGGTATGTATGGTCACCACGTTCATGAGGCGGTTATTGCCTCCAAAGACTTAGAGTCTGGGATTACAATTCATTTTGTCAACGACCAATACGATGAGGGTCAAATTATTTTTCAAGCATCTTGTCAGATTGATCCTAGCGATAACGCCAATCAAGTAGCGGAAAAAGTCCATCAGTTAGAAATGACACACTACCCCCTGATTATTGATCAAGTGCTTAATGGCTAAGAAAAAACCAAAATTTTATGTTGTCTGGAAAGGTCATAACACTGGCATATTTGACAGTTGGGATGACTGTAAGTCTCAGGTCAATAATGTCCAAGGTGCTCAGTATAAAAGTTTTGAAACGTTTGAAGATGCTAAAAGTGCTTTCAAAATGCCTTATGAAGCTTCCATAGGTAAAAGCAAAGAAAAACCTCAAAGCTTGTCCGAAGCCAAGCTTCTAAAAATTGGTCAACCCAACCTAAAATCCATTGCGGTCGATGCGGCAGTCAAAGGCAATCCAGGTCTTATGGAGTATCAAGGTGTAGATACTTCAACCAAAAAAGTCTTGTTCAAACAGGGGCCTTTTGAGGAAGGAACCAACAATATAGGAGAATTCTTGGCCCTAGTTCATGGCCTGGCTTATCTCAAACAACATAAGAGCGAACTGCTATTGTATAGTGATTCTAAAATTGCCATCAATTGGGTGAAGCAAAAGCAATGCAAAACCAAACTCGAAGAGTCGTCTAAAAATAAAGTGATTTTTGATCTTGTGCGGCGCGCTATTTTGTGGTTGAACAACAATGAGTACAAAACCACCATCGTTAAATGGGAAACCAAAGCATGGGGAGAAATTCCTGCAGATTACGGAAGAAAATAATGTGAAATTTTTACTGAACTTTTCAATCAAGGTAAAATTGCAAGAAAATTTATATATTTGATTTAATAATCTAAAAGCCCCTTAGATAATGACCCTCAAATCAAGCATTTATTTTGTTTTATTTTTTTTGGTTGCTTGGTTTTTCAGAATTGTCGATTCAAGAAAATTATTCGCACGGCTATGTTGAAGACACATTGGCATCATCAAAGACCTTAGATTCAAATTCGGATATTGCAAGTTCTTTAGAAAATTTTATTTCTTTATTAGAAGAATACGAACCTCTGTATTTTACATGGATTTCATTTGGAATTTAAATGAAGTTATGAGGTCTAAGTCAATTGTTCATGAAATTTCTGTTTTATCTTTAGAGGAGAAAGCAGTTGGAAAATATAGTGATAAGTTCATTTCTAAATTCGAGCAGCTTTCAACGGAATTTTATGAATTGGAAAACTTTAAAAAAGTTCCTAATTGTTGGTAATGAATAGCCAAGATTTCTATCGTTGTCTAATGAAAAACGAAACGTATTTTTTATATTATTTTAATACTATTAAAAATGATTTAAAAGATCCGATGCAAGAAACTTATTTTGATTCTTTTCAAAGTGATTTGTGAATTTTAAGCAGTGATCCTGATTGTCTACAGTGCATTACTACTGCAACTCGCTGTGCGGCCGCAGCCTATAACGCTCTGAGCTATGCTCTAATAGTAAGCGCATCGATGGCAGTTGTTAACCCAGTAGCCGCAGCTTTATATTTGGGTTATGCCTATATTCAACATAGTAATGCTCAACAGAATTGTAGTTCAAATTTTAACCTTTGTGCTGACGTTCATTGTTTTAATAATCAAGATTAATGGTGAGAATATTAAAGTTTATTCAACTTGCATTGTACGTTATTATTATTGCCGTGGCAATAATAGCCGCGTTTCCAGCAATTTTTAACGACACTTTGATTTTTAAAGTGCTTAGCCGATTTGGTTTAGGAAATTTTGGTTTAATTGTAGTCATTCTTACCCTCATGATCAAGCTACTTCGCGAGTATTTCACTTCGAAAGAAGAGTTCAAAATCAAACGATTAAATTCGTTTTCTATTTTTATTTTTGTAATTACTGTTCTAGTTGTTACCTACGCATTATATAGACTCAAAACAATCACTATTTTTAATATGGTTCTTTTCATATAATATGTAGTTTTGTAGAATAACACATTCTATCTATGAGTCAATTGGTTGCTGTTGGAACTGTTGCTTTCGACGCCATTGAAACGCCTTTCGGGAAAACAGACAAAATACTAGGTGGTGCCGCAACATATATCGGTTTGGCGGCGAGTCATTTAAGCGTTGACGTGGCCTTGGTAGCCATCATCGGTGACGATTTTCCTCAAACTTTTTTAGACCTCCTAAAATCACGCCGCATTAACATTGACGGTGTCGCAATAATTCCTGGAGAAAAATCTTTTTTTTGGAGCGGACGGTATCATCATGACATGAATTCGCGAGACACTCTGGCCACTGAATTAAATGTTTTGACGCAGTTTGACCCCAAGGTGCCAAAGATATATAAGGATGCAGATGTTCTACTTTTGGGAAACCTCAATCCTGAAGCACAGCTCGCAGCTATTGCGCAAATGACAGGTCCAAAGTTCATTGTTATGGACACAATGAACTATTGGATGGATAACAGTTATGATGCCTTAACTAAAGTGATTGCCAAGGTGGATGCCATCACCATCAATGACGAGGAAGCGAGGCAATTGTCTGGCGACTACTCCTTGGTCAAAGCAGCCAGTAAAATTCAAAGTATGGGGCCGAAATTTGTTATCATAAAAAAAGGGGAACACGGCGCTCTACTTTTTCATAAAGATCAGGTGTTTTTTGCACCAGCGCTGCCACTAGAAGAGGTGTTTGACCCCACAGGAGCAGGCGATTCATTTGCTGGTGGATTTGCAGGCTATTTGGCAAAAACAGAAGATTTCTCCTTTGAAAACTTAAAATCGGCCATTATTTATGGCACTGCTTTAGCCTCATTTTGCGTCGAGGCTTTTGGCACAAAACGTTTAACCGAAATCAATCATTCTGACATTCAGTCCAGACTGAGCATGCTGAAATCTCTGATACAGTTTGATATAGAATTGCATTAAAAAATACATCTATGATCACTAGAACAATTAATACCTTTGACTTATGAGTGATGTGATCAAACACGAATGTGGAATAGCCTTAGTTAGGCTATTAAAGCCACTTTCTTTTTATCAGGAAAAATACGGTTCGGCATTTTACGGCATCAACAAAATGTATCTGATGCTTGAAAAACAGCACAACCGCGGGCAAGATGGCGCCGGGTTTGCCAGTATAAAATTGGATGTAGCTCCAGGTCAAAGATTTATCAGTCGTGTTCGCTCAAATGAACCTCAACCTATAAAAGACATTTTCAGTCAAATTAATGGGAGAATCAATACATCTTTAGAGGAAGATCCTGCTCTTATTAACGACACAGAGCGCCTTAAAGCAAGTGTTCCATATCTCGGAGAATTGATGTTAGGGCATTTACGCTATGGTACTTTTGGAAATAACAGCATAGAGAGTGTCCATCCGTTTTTGAGACAAAACAATTGGATGCATAGAAACCTGATCATCGCTGGAAATTTTAACATGACCAACGTGAAGGAATTGTTCGAAGATTTGGTTGAAATTGGACAGCACCCCAAGGACTACACCGATACAGTAACAGTGATGGAAAATATTGGCCATTTTCTCGATGATGCTGTTCTAGATTTATACTACGACCTCAAACAACAAGGCTATGACAAAAAAGAGGCCTCTCCGTTAATTTGTGATCAAATGAATGTTGGAGAAATTTTAAAAATGGCCTCAAAAAAATGGGATGGTGGATATGCTATTGCTGGCTTAATTGGCCATGGCGACGCCTTTGTTTTGCGCGATCCTTCAGGTATTCGGCCAGCCTATTATTACCAAGATGACGAAGTCGTGGTGGTGGCCTCAGAACGTCCTGCCATCCAAACAGTATTTAATGTCAATCAAAACAATATTCGCGAAATTGACCCCGGTCATGCTTTGATTATCAAAAAGAACGGCTCGGTCTTTATGACTGAAATTAATACCCCAATGGCACGAATGGCTTGTTCTTTCGAGCGCATCTATTTTTCTCGCGGAAATGATGCCGACATTTATCAGGAGCGAAAAAAATTAGGGCAGTTGTTGTTGCCTCAAGTTTTGAATGCTATTGATGATGATATCATGAATACTGTTTTCTCCTACATTCCTAATACGGCAGAAATTTCTTTCTATGGTATGGTTGAAACCGTAGAGCGAATATTGAATAACAGAAAGGCACAAGAAATTATCGACAAGAACGGGAGCCTAACCACAGAGGAAATTCAGTCCATTTTAGACCGACGACCAAGAATTGAAAAGATTGCCATAAAAGATGTCAAATTGAGAACTTTTATTACTCAAGACAGCTCAAGAGATGATTTGGTGGCTCACGTTTACGATTCCACATACGGTGTTGTAAAACCAACAGACAATTTGGTAATAATTGACGATAGTATCGTTCGGGGCACAACCCTTAAAAAGAGTATTTTGCGTATTCTTAGCCGATTGAATCCAAAACGGATCGTTGTTGTTTCCTCGGCCCCTCAAATCCGATACCCAGACTGTTACGGCATTGACATGGCCAATTTGGGTGACCTTATTGCGTTTCGAGCAACATTATCGCTACTCCAAGACCATCAAATGTCGCATCTGCTCAATGAGGTCTATCAAAAATGCAAATCAGAAGTTGTCATAAAGGATAGGGTACAAGTCAATCATGTCAAAGCCTTGTATGCGCCTTTTACTCCCGACATGATTTCAGATAAAATCGCAGAATTAATCAACTCGGATAAAGTAGATTGTGAAGTTAAGGTGATTTTCCAGACCATCGAAAACCTACATTTGTCATGTCCTCAAAATCTTGGCGACTGGTATTTCACAGGTGATTACCCAACTCCTGGGGGGCACCGCGTGGTTAACCAAGCATTAATTAATTTTGTTGAAGGGTCAACTGAAAGGGCTTATTGACACTTTGTCGATAATAATTGCATTTAATCTAAAAACTGACGCCCAATTTATGGCTTCACTTATCTTCGTTTCACCATAACATAAGTAGGTTAAGTTCATGGTAGATTTGGGGCAAAAAAGGTGAACATCTTGTTCACCTTTTTTATTTTACCTAAAATAGGGTTTAAATTACTTGCCTTGCGCGAACCTGCGAGCTACTTCATTCCAATTAATAATATTGAAAAAAGCATTAATATAATCTGGTCTGCGATTTTGATAATTCAAATAATAGGCGTGCTCCCATACATCCAAGCCTAAAATAGGGGTGCCTCCACAACCAACATTAGGCATTAAGGGACAGTCTTGATTTGGCGTTGAACAAACCTTTAAGGATCCGCCCTTATGAACGCAAAGCCATGCCCATCCTGAACCAAATTGACCTGCCGCAGCAGCCGAAAAGGCGTCCTGGAAAGCTTCTAATGACCCAAACGAGGTGTCAATGGCGTCTTTTAACTCCCCTGATAATGAGCCGCGATTATTTGGGCTAATCACTTTCCAAAACAAATCGTGATTGTAATAACCTCCTGCATTATTGCGGAGTGCTGAATTTCCCATATCCAAATTAGGCAACAAGGAATCCATTGGTGTCCCGTCAAGATCAGATCCTTCAACTGCTGCATTAAGTTTGGCCGTGTATCCACTGTGATGTTTTGAGTGGTGAATTTCCATTGTTCTAGCATCAATATGAGGCTCTAAGGCATCATAGGTGTAATCCAATTCTGTTAATTGATATGGCATAATGAATAGTTTTTAATAGTTTATTGAATGCTCAAATTTACAATTTTAGACGCAAACCACAGCAGCAGATTCGTTAAGAATACCTAAATTGTTAGCTTAATTCTAACCATTGAAAAAAGCAACTTTCAAAGTTTTTAGCGCCTCGGCTGGTAGCGGAAAAACATATGCTCTAGTGCAATCATATCTAGAAGTGCTTTTATCTGCGTCACATCCAGCGATTTGTAAAAAAATTCTAGCGGTCACCTTCACCAATAAGGCTGTCGAGGAAATGAAAAGTAGGATTTTGACAACATTGGGTGAATTTTCAAATCCTGACATCATATACCACCCCAACGACATGTTCGTGGACTTATGCAAATCCACAAAACTACCTGCCCAAAAACTTCATGAAAGAGCAAAAAATGGACTGCAATATATTGCGCATCATTACCACGATTTCAATGTATCCACTATAGACAGATTCACTCAAAAAGTTGTTCGCACCTTTGCGCAAGACCTGAAATTATCTCATAATTTTGAAGTATCCCTCGATCATTCAAAGGTATTGTCAGAGGCTGTTGATCGATTTATTTCTAAAGCAGGTGGAGACTCACAATTGACAGAAATCATGTTAGATTTCGTCTTTGACAAAGTCCAAGACGATAAAAGTGCTGATATCAGTATTGACTTTTTTAAAATGTCCGAACGGCTGCTTTCGGAAAACGATCTGCCTATTTTAGAACAAATCAGCACTTTGGAGATCAAAGATCATATGGCCTTCAAGAAACTTCTGAAAAACACCATCCATGATCTTCACGAGCAGGTGAAGTCCGTAGCTCAGTCTGTTCTCGAGAGTCTTGAAGAACAGGAGATCGCATTGACTAGTTTTCCTTATCAAACTTTACCCAATCACTTCAAGAAAATCGCTAGTGGAGAAATTAAAAATTTGTACGCCAATAAACTAGAAGAACAAATTGAGGTAGGGCAATTGCTGAGCAAAAAGGCCTCGGAAGATGAGAGGCTAAGACTCGACCATCTATTGCCAGAGATTCAAAAAGCCTATCAACATCTGAAAGTTTCGATTCACTTGCTTGGATTATACCAAAATTTTCACAGCAATATCACACCATTGTCGATACTAAAGGGCCTGGACAAAGAGCTGGAACAAATGAAACTGGAGCAAAATTTCCTGCTCATTTCGGAATTCAACAACCTTATCAGCAATCATTTGAAAAACGAACCTACCCCATTTATTTATGAACGATTGGGCGAAAATTACAGTCACTTTTTTATAGATGAATTTCAAGATACTTCTGTAAAGCAATGGGAGAATTTGCTCCCTTTACTGAGCCACAGTTTAGCCTCAACTGGTTCAAGTGTCACCTTAGTTGGAGATGCCAAACAGGCCATATACCGCTGGCGCGGCGGGAAGGTAGAACAATTTATACGCTTAAGTGAGCGCTCTCCATTTCATATCAAATTAGATCGAATCGTCTTACCCAAAAACTATAGAAGTGACTTTCATATTGTGGATTTTAACAATAAATTATTTCAATGCCTTTCTAAATTCGTTTTTTCCGACCCGTCGCATACCCAACTTTTTGAACAGAGCAAACAAGATCACAAAAAAACTGGCGGGGGCTATGTCAGTTTAACATTCATAGATACAATTGCTGAAAGCAAATACGCGGATTACTGCGCTGCCGTTTTTGACCGAATTGTGCAATGCAATAAGGACGGCATTGATTTAGGAGACATTGTAGTCTTAGTGAGAAAAAATAAAGAAGGTATTGCTGTCGCTCGACACCTTGCCAAAAACAATATTGCAGTTGTGTCTTCCGAATCCTTGATTCTGTCAAGTTCTCCGGAAGTTAGGCTGGTCGTAAAGATTTTAAAAATGATTTTAGAGCCAAAAAATCTTAACGTCAGACTTGAGGTTTTAACCTATTTAGGCCAAAATCGGGAGGATATTGACGACTGGCATGCCTTTTATGTCAAACATCTCTTTCTAAGGGAATGGGACTTTTTCAAATCTTTGAGCACTCTGGGGGTTGACTTCAATCCCAAGGATTATTCTGGAATGTCAATCTATGAAATGGTAGAGGGGGTGATCATAGCATTTGGATTAGCCCATCGGTCTGATGCCTATTTGCAGTATTTTCTAGATGAGGTGTTACAATTCATGTCTCAAAAGTCTGCAGGACTGTCAGCCTTTCTGGAGTACTACGAGCAAAACGAAAGCAAACTAAGTATCGTCGGCACCAAACAATCTAATGCGGTACAAATTATGACCATTCATTCGGCAAAAGGTCTAGAATTTCCAGTTGTTATATTCCCTTTTGCCGAACAAAATATCTACAAAGAACCATCAACTAAATTGTGGTATAATTTGGACAACACCCCGTTTAGTCATATGGCCTATTCACTGGTTAATGTAAATAAAGATTTACCTCATACAGGCACTCAAGGAACTGATATATACAACAAGCATCGGTCAGATTTAGAGCTCGATAATTTAAACTTACTGTATGTTGCTCTGACCAGGGCGGAAAATCAATTACACGTCATTGGAAATCAAGGGCATCAGCCGCACGAGCGGACATACAGCGGATTTTTGAAATACTATCTAGAAAAACAAGGGGTCTGGAATTCACAAAAACAGTTTTACCAATTTGGTGATTTGTATGATGGTAAAAAAATGGATTCCAATACTAACGAAAGTATTGAAAAAATTAGGTGTTCTATGCGGCCCATCTCTAGTTTGCCAGCACGAATTATAACCAATGCCTCATTAATGTGGAATGAAAAATTTGGCGATGCTCTAGAAAGGGGTAATTTAATGCATTGGTATATGGCTCAAATCAAGCAAGAGACCGATATTCCATTCGCCTCGAAATTACTTTTGAGAAATGGGATGGCTAGCGAATCCCAAAAAGAAGATCTCGAAACAATTGCAAGGAATATTGTCAGTAATCCCATGGTAAAACCCTTTTTTAGTGGTGCTCATAAAACCTACAACGAAAGGGATATTCTCGATCCTGAGGGCAATATTTCACGACCTGATAGAATCAATATCATTTCAAAAAATGAAGCTGTTATTATAGACTACAAAAGCAGCCAGCCTGACTCCATTGATCAGAAGCAACTCAACGGATATCGCTTTGCATTGCATCAAATGGGGTATGAGTTTGTCAAAAATATCTTGATTTATGTCTCAGAAGATACAACCCCGGAATTCGTAGTGTTTTAGGTCAGGGATTTTAGTAAATTTGATTTTTTAAATCCAATTCGCAAGCCATGTACAACAAAATTAAAACTCATCTTCGCCTAGAACTAGACGCTATTCGGTCTCATGGTCTTTTTAAAGAAGAACGGATCATCACTTCCCCACAAGGTGCAGAAATCGAGCTGAGCACTGGGCAAAAAGTATTAAACTTTTGTTCAAACAACTATTTAGGCCTGTCTTCACACCCCGAAGTGATAGCTGCCGCTAAAGATGCTTTAGACAGTCATGGCTTCGGTATGTCATCAGTGCGGTTTATCTGCGGGACTCAAGATATTCACAAAGAACTTGAGCACAAAATAGCAGCGTTTTATCAAACCGAAGATACCATTCTATATGCCGCCGCTTTCGACGCCAATGCCGGGATTTTCGAACCCCTACTCTCCGAGCAGGACGCCATCATATCTGACAGCTTAAACCATGCCTCAATCATTGATGGGGTGCGTCTTTGCAAGGCAAAAAGATACCGATATCAGAATAGTGACATGTCGGATTTGGAGGCGCAGTTGATTGCCGCCAATAAAGATGGTCATAGGTTTAAAATTATAGTTACGGACGGCGTTTTTTCTATGGATGGCATTGTAGCGCCTTTAGATAAAATCTGCGATTTAGCAGAACAGTATGACGCGCTGGTCATGGTTGATGAATGCCATGCTGCTGGCTTCATTGGTGCAACAGGCCGCGGTACCTTAGAAGCAAAAAAGGTACTTGGCAGGGTCGATATAATTACTGGGACTCTAGGAAAAGCATTAGGCGGAGCCATGGGTGGTTATACAACTGGTAAAAAAGAAATTATTGAAATTTTACGCCAACGCTCTAGACCCTATTTGTTCTCAAATTCATTAGCTCCTGCCATCGTTGGGGCTTCTATCAAAGTTTTTGAACTACTCTCTACTGATACCACTCGGAGAGATCAATTGGAATGGAACACCAATTATTTCAAAAAGCACATTAAGTCTGCCGGTTTTGACATAGTTGATGGGGACAGCGCCATAGTGCCAATCATGCTTTACGACGCACAATTATCTCAAAACATGGCCAATGAACTCCTCAGTTTGGGTGTTTATGTCACTGGATTTTTCTATCCCGTTGTACCCAAAGAAAAAGCAAGAATTCGGGTTCAATTATCGTCGGCTCATACCCAACAACATCTGGACAGAGCAATTTGGGCTTTTACTCAAGCAGGGCGTAAGTTTGGAGTGATTTGAGTTCATTCAACTCTAAAGGTCATAATATTGTGTATTTTTAGCCAACAAATTTGCTAGGTAACCGCAAATCTGCTACTTTTGGAGATAATTTTAATATTTAAAGACTCATATTTCTATGAAAAAGCAAAACTTACTTACGCTTATGGTTGGTTTGTTCTTTGGATTAACGACTGTTATGTCTCAAAACAGTGACAATCCTTGGCAAGTAACCCTTGGGGTTAACGCGGTAGATTTTTACCCCGTTGGCGGCCATACATCAATTCAGGGTGGAAATTTTGAAGGCATCACAGATGTCAGCCACTGGAACACTTTACCCTCAATTTCTTACCTCGGAGTATCTAAAAACATTTCAGGAAACTGGTCTTTAGGTCTTGCAGGATCAATTAATTCGATCACTCAGTGGGGTGTAGCAGAAGTTGAAACCACACAGTACTATGCAGCTGATTTAAACATCAAATACAGTTTAGGTGAGCTGATCAAAAGTAAAAAGTTTGAGCCATTTGTTGGCTTTGGCGGAAGCTGGGTTGGGATTGAAAGAAATGATTTCTACAGTTTTTCTGGTGACAATGTCGGACAGCCAGCAGCTAACGCTCTTGGTGGTTTGTCTGTTTGGTTTTCAGACGGCTTTGGCGTGACTTTCCAATCTCAATACAAACATTCTTTTGGTGAGCGCAAATCGGCTCAACATTTTCAACACACTCTCGGAGTGGCTCTACGCTTTGGCGGCAAAGACACTGATGGCGATGGTGTTTATGACAAAAACGATTCGTGTCCAGAAACTCCTGGCTTAGCCGCGTTCAATGGTTGTCCTGATTCAGACGGCGATGGCGTTCAAGACAGTAAAGACAACTGCCCTAACGTCGCTGGTTTAGCTCAACTCAATGGTTGTCCTGATTCAGATGGTGACGGTGTAGCTGATAATAATGACAGCTGTCCAGAAGTTGCTGGTTCCGCTGCTATGCAGGGCTGTCCAGATAGTGACAATGACAAAGTTGCGGATAAAGATGACAACTGTCCGAATGAGGCAGGACCTGCAGCTAACAAAGGCTGCCCATGGCCAGACTCCGATAATGATGGGGTTCTTGACAAAGATGATAACTGTCCGAACGAAGCCGGAACAGTTGCTAATAACGGCTGTCCTGAAGTGTCCGTTCCAAGAGAAGTAGCCGATCGGCTTTCAAACTACGCCAGAACAATTAACTTCAACACAGGACAGTCATCCTTCAAAGCTGAAACTATTCCTGTCCTAAAAGCTGTTTCTGCAATAATTTTAGAATACCCTAATGCAGAATTCCTTATTGAAGGTCATACTGACTCAACAGGTAGCGATGCCTTAAATCAAAGATTATCTGAACAACGTGCTAACGCTGTGAAAAATTATTTGGTTGATAACGGTGTCAATGCTTCTCGTCTAACTGCAGTTGGATATGGCGAAACTCGCCCTATTGCCTCAAACATTACTGTTAAAGGTCGTGCTGAGAATAGAAGAGTAGAAGTAAAATTAAAAAATTAATCCCCATTTAATTTTGTTTAAAAAAGCGTTCCTTAAGGAACGCTTTTTTTATTTTAGGGTATCCTATAAATAGCGCATGAACTCCTTTATATTAGATGTTTTAAATGATCTTCACAGGAAAGAAAAAGACATTTCTGAACTCGTCTTTGTTCTCCCTAACAAGCGTTCTGGAGTTATACTTAAAAACGAATTAGCCGCCTTCTCAAAAGAATTTCAATTTGCCCCTTCCATTCTATCTGTAGAGGAGTTTGTTCAAGAGATTTCTGACCTACAACTCGTGTCTCCAACGCGACTATTAATTGAAACCTATAAGGCCTATCGCTCAACAACACCATCAGAAAACCCTGAATCCTTCGATCAGTTCTTAAATTGGGGGCCAAGATTAATTCAAGATTTTATTGAGATAGATCGATACCTTATTGACGTTGATGACCTATTTAAAGGTATAATGCAATTGAAATCTATTGAAGCTTTTGGTAAGGATCCCAAAACACCAATGGTCAGAAATTATCTTAAGTTTTGGGATCAACTTTTACCCATATATGATGAACTCAGGGCAACTCTTATCCGTAACGGTTTCGGTCACCAAGGCCTCATGTATAGGCAAGCACTAGAGCACCTAGAAAGCTACCTCAACCTAAACGAAGTCAACAAATATGTGATCTTAGGATTCAATGCCCTAAATGCCTCTGAAGAAATTATTTTTAAAGAACTTCTAAGTCACGAAATGGCCGAGGTATATTGGGACAATGATCAATATTTTTTGGATAATGAAGTAGAAGAAGCTGGACTATTTATGAGGGGTTATTTCAATTCATGGCCTTATTACCAAAATCATCCCGTTTTGGGAATTCACAACCACTATACCTCCCCAAAATCCATTCGGTCTTTTGAGACCCCCAAATCCGTTGGACAGGCCAAGTTTGTTGGCGGTCTAATCAAAACTCTATGGCAGAAGAACAAGTGCCACAACACCGCCATTGTCCTTGCACATGAAACCCTATTGATCCCCTTGCTTACTGCCTTGCCTGATGAGGTGGATGTGGTCAACATCACCATGGGGTTCCCTTTGAAGTCAACTCCCGTAGCCGGATTAATCGCCAGTTTATTCGACCTACAAACAAACGGCAAAGACAATCAGTACTATTATAAATATATCATAAATGTTTTGTCAAACCCTCTTATACATGGCCTATTCAATACCAATCACAGTCACTGGATCAATGACGTGATTGTTTATATTCATGAACAAAATCTGACTTTCGTTTCCGTTGATCAACTGAAATTGAAAGCGCCTGAAAATTCCGACTGGATTGATTTGATCTTTGGCTCATGGCAAACTCCAAGCCAAGCGCTCGACCATTTGATATTACTCATCGAACAGATTAAACATAAGTCCAGTAAAAACAGCCGAGTAGACATTCTAATATTGGAGTGCCTATACAAATTTTACACCTTATTCAACAGCCTCAAAATCGATATAGACACCTTTGAAGGTATGGAAAGTATAAAAACCTTGGAGCATCTCTACACAAATCTATTGGAAGAGGCAACGCTAGACTTCAAAGGAGAGCCCGTCAAAGGACTTCAAATCATGGGCATACTAGAATCGCGAGTGTTAGATTTTGAAACTGTAATTGTCACGACCGTTAATGAAGGTGTTCTGCCTGCCGGAAAACAACAGCATTCGTTTATTCCTTATGATGTCAAAAGAGCCTTTGACTTGCCAACTATCAAAGAAAAAGATGCCATTTATGCCTACCACTTTTATCATTTGATGCAGAGGGCTTCGGAGGTTTATCTTATTTACGACGCCGTTGTAGATCGGCTTCAAGGGGGCGAATGTAGCAGGTATTTATTGCAACTGGAAGTAGGCGGTATTCATACCATTCAACGTACAAAGGCTGTAGCCGAAACGCCTTTACAACAAGAGCAATCATTGTCAGTATCTAAAAGTGAGCTCGCCTTAGAGTCTTTAAAAGAGTTGGGGAGTTATGGCTATTCTCCATCTGCCTTGACCCTATACATCAAAGATCCGTTGCTGTTTTATCGCAGGTATCTATTGGGGCTTAAAGAAACAAACGAATTGGAAGAATCCATGGCGGCAAGAACATTTGGGAATGCCATTCACAATACACTCGAAGCCCTCTACAAGCCCCTCAAGGGCGCTCAACTTTCAGCATCAACTTTGGCGCAAATGAGGTCGCAGGCCGCTTCTTTAGCAGAAATATTTTTTAAGGAGGAAATGAAAGGCGCCGACATTAAATCAGGCAAAAATCTCTTGACCTTTGAGGTTGGAAAACACTATATTTTTCAACTAATCGATGAAGACCTAAGAATGATTAAAGAGGGTAACTCTATTAAAATTGTCTGTATCGAAGAAAAACTTGAGGCCTATATCCCTATTTCGTCTATCCCTTATAAAATAAAGCTCAGAGGAAAAATTGACAGAGTAGATGAGTTCAACGGGAAAACACGTGTCATCGACTATAAAACTGGCAGTAATATTACAGCAAGCAGTCTAAAAATTAAAGACTGGTCAGCTTTAGGGTCTAATTATGACAAATATCACAAGTGCTTTCAAATTCTTTGCTACGCGTATATTTGGAAAGCCAACAACCCGAAAACGATTAGCTTAGAAGGGGGTGTTTACGCTTTAAAGAACATGTCTCTTGGGTTTCTCAAACTTGGAATTCCTGAAGAAGACAGCAAAAGTTTCCATTTTGATCTTGATGCGGTCGTCCTCAATAGGTTTGAAAAAACACTAATCGATTTGATTTCATCAATTCACGATTCAACAGTTCCCTTTGAAAGCATTGAGGTGTCATAATCATAGGGCGTCGCTTTTTTTGTGCAAGCGCGACACATATTTTCCAATCACATCAAACTCCAAATTGACTTTTGATCCTTGCTCTAATAGGTGAAAATTAGTATGTTCATAGGTATAAGGAATGATTGCCACACTAAAGCTGTCATCCCTCGAATTTACCACAGTCAAGCTAACGCCATTGATGGTAATCGAGCCCTTTTCAATGGTTATATTTCCGAGACTGCTGTCGTATTGAAAGCTGTAAATCCAACTGCCACTATTTTCAGTTATCATGGTACACACCCCAATCTGATCGACATGTCCTTGCACCATATGGCCGTCTAAGCGATCGCCCAGCCTGAGTCCGCGCTCTAAATTCACCCGATCACCGACCCGCCATGACCCCATAGTTGTCTTGTCTAAAGTCTCCTTTATGGCTGTTACCGTGTACTGTAATTCTGTTTTTTGAACTACTGTCAGGCAAATTCCGTTATGAGAGACACTTTGATCTACCTTCAATTCGCCAGAAAATGGCGCCTCAAGTGTTAGGTGCATGTTCCCAGAGTCGGTCGCAATAGCGTGCACTTTACCTATCTCCTCAATGATTCCTGTAAACATTAGTTATGTTTCGTTAATTTTGATCGACGAAAGTACAAAACATATTTTTCATTCACTATGTCATACCAATCACGTCCTAGAATTGGAATCTCCATTGGAGACCTTAACGGCATTGGTAGTGAGGTGGTCTTAAAATGCTTAGATCAGTTCAGCAACTTTGATTTTGTGCCTATTATTTTTGCCAGTAGCACCCTAGTTTCTGCTCTTCAGGAAAAGTTTGGCACCACATTAAAATTGTCTCAATGGCATAATCAGACTACAATTGACCAACACACCGTCTATGTTGCTAACGTTTGGACAGAAACACCCGCCATTTCCTACGGCACCTTAGACCATTCCATAGGCCAATACGCTTTCCAATCACTTGAAGCAGCAACCAAGGCCTTAAGGAAGGAGGAGATCGATGTGCTTTTGACTGCGCCAATCAATAAAGCGAGTATAAAATCAACTGACTTTCCATTTCCAGGCCATACCGATTATTTGAACCAACATTTAGACGGCAAGAGTTTGATGCTAATGGTTTCGGGGAGTTTAAGGATTGGATTACTCACCGACCATTTGCCTTTAAATGAGGTCAGCCTGGCCATTACTGTCAAATTAATATCGGAAAAAATTAGAGCCATGCATTGGTCATTACGTTTTGATTTTGATATAGAAAGCCCGAAAATAGCGCTGCTAGGTCTCGACCCCCACGCAGGTGATTCAGGGGCAATTGGACAAATCGATCAAGACCTTATCAGGCCATGTCTGGATTCTCTTCGAAAAAAAGGCATTGACGCTGAAGGTCCATTTGCTGCGGACGGGTTTTTTGGATCTGGAATGTTTAAAAATTACGATGGTATTTTAGCCTGCTATCACGATCAGGGCTTAATTCCTTTTAAACTGCTCTCTTTTGGAAAAGGTGTAAATTTTACTGCCGGTTTAAATAGGGTCAGGGTATCACCCGACCACGGCACAGCTTTTGATATTGCAGGGCAAAACAAAGCATCCATTTCGTCATTTAAGGAAGCGCTAAAAGCTGGGATTACTATTCATACCAACCGGCTAAAACAAAAGGGCAAATAATTGAGCTAAACCGTTGATCTTGATAATTTAAACAGGCATTGATAAGTAATTGTGCAGTAAAATTTTAGTAGGGATTCATAGATTTCTAACTGCAAAACAGGCGTGCTGATTGGCGTGTAATTAAGATGCCATACCACAGTGTGTTTTTCAGTAGAAGTTATAGGTAATGTGGGGCAATAATTATAGGTCCACAAAGAACAACATTTAACACAAAGCAGCGGCTCTCCTAGTATAACTGCTCTCCGAATAGTTATAACTGTAGTCCAATTGACTATAAATGGGCAAATTATGCGTATATCGGGTAAAGTTACAAAAAATGCGAATCTTTACATCTTTGGAGAAATCCTTCCCTAGAGGAGTTAATCCATTCTCCAATTTTGTAAATTTACCCCAGTCCTGTAAAATGGATCCAAGGTTCTCAAAGTATATGTTTTTAGAAAGTACAGGAAGTCAAGAAAATAAATTCGGTTGGATCGAAGTCATTTGTGGCTCGATGTTTTCTGGAAAAACGGAGGAGTTAATTCGGCGACTGAAGCGAGCTCAGTTTGCTAAACAAAAAGTGGAAATCTTTAAACCATCGATGGACGTCAGGTACAACCAAGACAAAGTGGTTTCTCATGATGCCAACGAAATTATGTCCACACCTGTACCCGCAGCTGCCAATATCCCTATTCTGGCCGATGGCTGTGAGGTTGTAGGTATTGATGAAGCTCAGTTTTTTGACGCCGAAATTGTACGAGTTTGTAATGATTTGGCCAACAAAGGGGTGCGTGTCATTGTCGCCGGATTAGATATGGATTTTAAAGGCAATCCTTTTGGCCCCATGCCCAATCTCATGGCAACCGCCGAATATGTCACCAAAGTCCACGCCATTTGTACCCGAACAGGGAATCTTGCCCAATACAGCTACAGAAAATCTTCTAATGACGATATTGTTCTGTTGGGGGAGGTTGATGAATACGAGCCCTTATGTCGTGCCGCATTCTATAAAGCCATGCGTCAAGAGGCAATCAAATCGAACGACATGAGCAACAATAATCCGGCAGAATTTGATCCGCTCACTGATGAATAGACCATTCCCTACTTTTTTGGAAATTGACCTGAATGCACTTGAGGCTAATTTCCTTCATTTGAAGGAAAAACTTGCCCCCAAAACCAAGTTTCTTGCTGTCATCAAAGCCTTTGCCTATGGTAGCGCTGCCGCGGTTGTAGCAGAAAAATTAGAGTCTTTAAATGTCGATTACTTTGCTGTAGCCTATACCCAAGAGGGCGCTGCTCTTAGAAAAGCTGGTGTCAAAAAACCCATCATGATACTCCATCCCCAAGTGCAATGTTTGGAGCAAATCATTGACCATTGTTTGGAACCCTGTATATACAATTTTGAAGTGTTAAAGGCTTTTTTAGCCGAAGCCCAATTAAAAAAACAACGCAAATACCCGGTACATATTAAATTTAACACAGGCCTCAATCGCCTTGGATTTCAAGACGATCAGGCTCAGGCCGTTGCCAAGGTTTTTGATCGTCAAGATGTCTTATATATTACTTCACTATTGTCCCATCTTGCGGCCAGCGAGGATCCCGAAGAAAAAGAATTTACCATTAATCAAGTCCGAAAATTTGAATCAATCAATGATCAATTCATTGCCTCACTCGGTTATCAACCCATTCGGCATCTGTGCAACACCTCTGGTATTCTAAATTATCCCGAAGCGCACTTTGATATGGTTCGAAGCGGCATTGGCTTATATGGCTTCTCAAACGATCCCGAAAAACATGCTGGTTTGAAGCCAATCGCCTCCCTAAAGACGCACATATCACAAATACACCATGTGCCTTCAGGAGAATCTGTGGGTTACAACCGCGGCCATGTGTGCACCGAAGCTCAATCTATTGCCGTTGTTCCGATTGGTCACGCTGACGGTATTGGCCGTCAATACGGCAAAGGCAAAGGCCAAATGATGGTTAACGGTCAAAAAGCGCCCATAGTGGGTAATGTTTGTATGGATATGATCATGCTGGATGTCACAGGCATAGCATGCTCAGAAGGAGATCTGGTAGAAGTTTTCGGACAACATCAAACTGCAGAAGAGCTCGCCGAAGGTGCGGGCACTATTTCCTACGAACTGATAACAGGGGTTTCTAGTCGCGTACCGAGGGTTGTCCTCCCCTAGTATTATGTTTTCGTGTTTCGTAACTTTCGACTAATTTTACAATCAATATTTTTCAGCTATGACAATTGCAATTATAGGAGCAACTGGTTTGGTAGGTCAAACAATGTTAAAGGTATTGGAAGAGCGCCAATTACCCATTGACACATTGTTAGTTGCCGCCTCTGACCAAAGTGTTGGACAAACTGTGACTTTTGGGACCAATCCATTGACTTTGATTTCTATGCGCGAAGCCTTGGAGGCTAGGCCAGATATTGCTTTATTTTCAATTGGCGCCGAATTATCAGAAATATGGGCGCCTCAATTTGCGCGCTGTGGCACCACGGTTATAGACAACTCTTCTGCTTGGAGAATGCATGATAACATCAAGCTGGTAGTACCTGAAATCAATGCCAAAACGCTGACTGCTGAAGATAAAATTATAGCGAATCCTAATTGCTCTACCATTCAACTTGTGGTTGCTTTGCATGACCTCCACCAAGTTTTTGGTCTCGACAGATTAGTTGTCTCGACCTATCAGTCCGTAACAGGTAGTGGACAAAGTGGTATTGATCAGCTCAAAAATGAACAAAATGGAATTCCTGGCGACAAATTCTATCCGCATACCATTCACGAAAATGCTCTTCCTCAATGTGATGACTTTAGTCAGGATGGTTACACAAAAGAGGAGTGGAAATTGATTCTTGAAACCAAGAAAATTCTCAACGACAATTCTATTGGCATTACAGCAACTGCGGTTAGAGTGCCTGTAATTGGCGGTCATTCAGAATCCGTTAATATTACTGTTTCTAGGCCCGCAGAGCTGGCAGAGGTCGCTCAGGTTCTTAAAAATACAGCTGGCGTTGTTTTTGTGGAGGAAAGCTATCCCATGCCGCTAAACGCTTATGGTTCCGATGATGTTTTTGTGGGCCGACTGAGAGTAGATCATTCACACGACCGGAGTTTCAACCTATGGATTGTTAGTGACAATTTGCGAAAAGGTGCAGCTACCAATGCCGTTCAAATCGCCGAGTACTTAATTGATAATAAGCTTAGCCCTCAGAATTTGTCATCAGTTTTGACAGCTGATGTCCGACCAGACTCCCTATAGCAACGCCCATTCCTCCCATTCTAACGCCGCAATAAATGTTGGGTTTTACTTGCTTTACAATAGGTTTCTTTTGGTCTCCTACCCCTAAAATGCCGCTCCATCGTTGTTCAATTTCGAAAGAATCGTGAGGTAAGATATATTTGTGTAGTAGCTCTTCCAAATGAGATTGAATTTTAGCGGTCTGTTTCATTTCCGAAGTACATTCTGCTAATGCATCCAAATGCCTCCCTCCGCCAACTAACAGACGGTTACCCACATTACGAAAATAAAAATACCCTTGATCTAAATGAAAACTCCCTTGAACCTTCAGCCCAAAGATTGGCGTGGTAATGAGCACTTGATTTCTGGCAGGCTTAACATCTAATTCGAGTAATTCTGAGGCAAATCCATTGGTACAAACGGCCAGATGTTGGCATTTGAGTTCCAGCCCTTCTAGGTCTATTATTACACCATCCGAAACCGAAGACACTCCAGTGACCTCAACGCCATTTAAAATCATTACCCCCAAAGCGTGGGCTCTATGCAAAAGTGCTTGCATCATATCGCCTGTATTGAGCTGGCCCTCAAATCGATTTACAATAGTCTTTGCTCCAAATCCTGAAAAAGACGGGATGGTATTTGTGATCTCAAAAACTGGTTCTCGGAAGATGCCTGACAATTTATCGTTGAGATCTGGAATTGCATCCAAACATCGATGTGCAATTGCTGTATCGCCTTTTCTAAACACCTCAAACCCACCCGTTGCTTCATATCCAAATGGCTTGTCGCGCAGCTCTTGACGCAACAGTCTAAGGCCTTCCCACCTGGCTTCGACCAGGTCTAGAACTTCGGCCTCGCTATGCAGACTCAAATCGGACAAGAGTTCACTAACACTGCCAAAACAAGCAAAGCCAGCGTTTTTAGTACTAGCGCCATGAGGCAGGGTCCCTCTTTCAAGAATTAAGATTTTGGCTTTTGGTCGCTGTTTTTTGAGCTGAATCGCTGTTTGAAGGCCTACAATACCGCTGCCAATGATGGCATAGTCAATATGGCTAAGCCAAGTTTGGCGATCCCAGAAAGACAATTGTGGCATTGGAGGCGGCATGGGCTATTCCTCTTCTGGAACACCTATGTCAAAAGATTCCATGAATTTGGTGGTGTATTTCCCTTTAAGATAATCAGGATGATCCATCAAAGCGCGGTGAAACGGAATAGTAGTCTTAATTCCCTCAATTACAAATTCATCAAGGGCCCTCTTCATTTTGTTAATGGCCTCCTCGCGCGTTTGTGCTGTTGTAATCAATTTGGCAATCATGGAGTCATAATTAGGCGGAATGGTATAGCCTGCATAGACGTGGGTATCCAGTCTGACACCGTGACCCCCTGGCGCGTGGAGTGTTGTAATTTTACCTGGTGATGGACGAAAGCCGTTATAAGGATCTTCGGCATTGATACGGCATTCAATTGAATGCAAATTAGGCAAATAGTTTTTTCCCGATATAGGCACTCCCGCAGCAACTAATATTTGCTCTCTAATCAAATCAAAATCAACTACTTGCTCGGTAATAGGATGCTCCACTTGAATTCTGGTATTCATCTCCATAAAAAAGAAATTGCGGTGCTTGTCTACCAAAAATTCGATGGTTCCCGCCCCTTCATACTTGATGAACTCTGCTGCCTTTACTGCTGCTGCCCCCATTTTTTTTCGCAAAGCGTCAGTCATAAAAGGAGAAGGCACCTCCTCGGTTAGTTTTTGATGTCGTCTTTGAATAGAACAATCTCTTTCTGACAAATGACAAGCCCGACCTGTGGAGTCGCCTACGACTTGAATTTCAATATGCCTTGGCTCTTCAATGAGTTTTTCCATGTACATGTCGTCATTTCCAAAGGCTGCTTTCGATTCTTGTCTCGCGCCTTCCCAAGCTGGAAGTAGTTCTTCTTCTGACCAAACTGCCCGCATTCCACGTCCTCCGCCACCTGCAGTAGCTTTAAGCATCACTGGGTAGCCGACAACTTTAGCCGTTTTTTTGCAATCATTAAAATCTTTCAATATCCCCTCACTACCTGGAACACAAGGAACGCCAGCGGCCTTCATAGTTGCTTTGGCAGTAGCCTTATCTCCCATTTTACTGATCATCTCCGCAGATGCCCCTATAAACTTGATACCATGATCGGAACAAATTTTTGAAAACTTGGCGTTTTCAGACAAAAAGCCATATCCTGGATGAATTGCGTCAGCGTTGGTTATTTCAGCTGCTGCAATAATATGAGGAATTTTCAAATAGGATTCTGAACTCGACGGAGGACCAATGCATACAGCTTCATCTGCAAATTTCACATGGAGACTATCCGCGTCAGCAGAAGAATAAACGGCAACCGTTTGAATGCCCATTTCCTTGCAAGTACGAATGATCCGCAGGGCAATTTCTCCTCTATTTGCAATAAGTATTTTTTTGAACATAGCCTCTTAGATTATCAAGCTTTGAGAAAATTTTCTCATTTTTTTAGGAAGGATCGACCAAAAAGAGAGGTTGGTCGAATTCTACTGGAGAAGCGTCATCAACCAAAATCTTCACGATGGTTCCACTTACCTCAGACTCAATTTCATTAAAAAGCTTCATGGCTTCAATTATGCAAAGTACATCGCCTTCTGCAATGCGCTGCCCAACATCTGTAAAGTTTGGTTTATCGGGAGAAGGCTTCAAATAAAAGGTCCCAATCATAGGAGATTTAACCGTAATATATTTACTCGAGTCTTGTGTCTCCGAGGATGTCGTTGCCGACTGTTGATCAGTGGTAAAAGCAGGAGTTTGAGGCACAGCAATAGGAGCGGCAGCTGTCAGTGGCATGTACTGAGCAATTTTTTGATCGGATTCTGAACCAGTTTTAACACTGATTTTATAGTCAGGGGTTTCGAGTTTGACTTCGCTAGCGCCCGATTTAACAACAAATTTGATAAGGTTTTGAATGTCTTTTAAGTCCATTTTTGTAGTGTTTATTTTACGCACTAGGGTTGTAGGCCCATGTCAAATATAATGCTCCCCAGTTAAATCCACCACCAAAAGCGGCAAAAATTATTTTATCTCCCTTTTTCAATTGAGATTCATAATCAAATAATAACAGCGGTAGCGTCCCAGAGGTCGTATTTCCATATTTCTGGATATTCATCATCACTTTATCTTCTTCAACGCCTATTCTGCTGGCGGGGGCGTCAATGATTC